>Ga0315296_10000040_pt1 | contig 145845 bp, 134 predicted proteins | sample YL17G14_18_MG_FD_203921 | JGI IMG/M metagenome (GOLD analysis project Ga0315296, IMG submission 203921) | Sediment microbial communities from Yellowstone Lake, YNP, Wyoming, USA - YL17G14_18 | ecosystem: Environmental > Aquatic > Freshwater > Lake > Sediment | place: USA: Wyoming | collected...
GTTAAAGAAAATGAATTTGGAGTAATAATAGGCAAAGCCATAGAGCACTACCAGAGATTGCTCGACCTCTGGAAGGATGCCGACCCCGGTCTCCCCGAGGTTGAGGATGCCAGGAAGAGGCTGGCCGCGCTGAAGGGCCAGTAATTTTCTTGTTGCTTGATTAGTAGAGCATCCGTCTTACAAACCGGGGGTCACTGGTTCGAACCCAGTACCCCCTACCACCTTATTCCACTGTAAAACAAGGCTTTTTCGGTCTGTTTTCCTTTCAATCCGAATACCATAATTTCAGCAATTTTCAGTCAATTTTGTTACACAGTTGTGACATAGGGATAATTCTAACCTAAACAGACCTTCTACCTTCTAAGCAGCGGGTCGGGAGTTCGAGTCTCTCCAGGCGCGCCACCCTTTTTCCTTATTTTTCAATGGTTTTCCTCAATTTTTCTTTTCACAGAGCTTACGTCTTTTTATGCTTTTTTAATAGCCAAATGTCAAAGGAGCGTCAAATCTGTAATTGATTTCTGAGTGCTCAGTTTTGGACAATTTTGTCCCCAATTTGTCCACACGGCTGGAAGGTAGGGTTCTAAATGCTTTATTTACAGCCAATTAAAAAAGTAGAGCAGCGGACTCTTAATCCGCGGGTTGTAGGTTCGAGTCCTACACGGGTCATTTTTATTTTCCATCATTTTCAACTCTATTTTGGCACAAAAATGGCATAATAAAAAGTGTAAAAGAATCAGGCCCCGCAGCTACTTTTCATCTTCCTAAATATTCTAAGATATTTATTCAAAAATTTCCTCGCTATTTCTGGATGTTCCGTGAAATATTTCCTCTTTTTTTGGCCTCAAAAATGATCCATTCATTCACTTGTTCAATAAAGCCAGCAGCGGGTCGAGCTCGGCGGCGAATTTCTGGTAGATTTTCAGGTTGCTCTTGCGAATGGCGTAAAAGTCTTGCATTTCCTTGATGGCTTTGGCTTGCTCCGCGCTCAAAGAGGAGATGTCCGCCGTTATCTCCAGGGACGAAGGGTCGGCGGCGTCGCTTTTAGCCATTGACAATGCGCCAAGGTAATTCTGATAAATGTCATAGCTCATGCCCGCCCGGGCCAGCGCCGCATCCAAATTCTCCGAGGCCTGGGCGTTTTTGTCCCGCGGATTGGAAATATCCTCAGGAGAAATGCCGAGAATACCTCCAGAGGAGAGCCAGAGCCACAGCAAAGGGCCGTCTGCTACGCTCTCCCCAACGTCGCCACCGGCGAACATATTGGTAAATACAAAATCGATTATGACGCTGTCATCCGGTGATTTGGCTACAAAGGAAAAAAAGCGTTGAGTGGAGGCCGCCGAGAAATTGTTGGCCTCGTAGAATGTAATTGTTTCATCGTTAACGGCCTTGAGCTTCTGGCCGCCGGGCAATTTGTAAATATCCTCGCCCGATAAAAGCAGTTTTCCCATTTCCTTGCCGCTGCGGGCAGCCTTATGAAGCTTTTCCGGCGCACCCTGATTAGCATTTTCTTTGAATCTAATGTAATATCCAAAGCGGGGTGACAAATTAAGAGTGCAAAAGGCGTCAATTCAAAACTGGAATAACACGTGATCTTTCCTGAACTCGTTCAGGCTGTTGACAAGAATTCGCCATGAGTGATATGTTATTTTCGCATTCGGTTTATGCATCATTGGCTAAAAAGAGCAAAAATCATTACGATGACGAAAAGGAAACTCCTATCCCTAAGGTAGCAACGGTAACAGGCTGGTCTTCTTGTGCGGCAGTCAGCCTTGCCTGAGCAAACTGCCTGGAGGACGCAGGGAGAGAATAGTCGGAGCAAGGGGCACGGTCATTTTTAATTTTTTTAAATTTTCGTTTCTCTGAGTCTTTTGGTCCTTAAAGAAAGAGCTCGAAGAAAAAAAGAAAGGAGAGAAGGATGAAATCGAAAACGATGCTTTTGATGTTCTTGGGATGGATGCTGGTTGTTTTGGCCGCAGCCAATTTTTGCGTGGCACAGGAGGATATGGAAGGCTGCAAAGATCATCCGCTGCTTAGCCGGATGAAAAATTTTCATATTACTTCGTGCGAGAAGAATTTCGATGCCGTGGAGTTCAATGTCGAGCCGGAAAAGACAGTGACGATTGAAGGAGATAAAACGGTTATCGATTACGAGCTTAACGACGACGCAAATGCTCCAAGTGAACTCCAGATCATTCGAAATTATACCAACGCCATAAAGTCCCTCGGAGGCGCGGTGGTTTATGAAGAGTCCAGCAATGTTACGCTCAAGCTCGTGAAGAATAAGCGGGAAATCTGGGTCATGGTCTCACCCTATAACAACGCCACCGGGTACGAGCTGACGATTCTTGAAAAAGGGGAGATGGTCCAGGAAGTCAGCGCGAATGACATGCTTGAAGCATTAAACAAAGATGGCTATATGGCCCTTTACATTCAATTCGATACTGGAAATTACAGTATCAAGCCCGAATCCCAGCCGATCATCGATCAAATTGTCGCTTTGCTCAAGAACAACGCCGGCTTGAAGCTGAGCATCGAAGGACATACGGATAATGTGGGCAGCGCTCAGAGCAACAAAGTTCTGTCTGAGCAACGGGCTAAAGCCGTGATGGATGCTGTTGTCAGCCAGGGAGTGGAGGCCAGCCGGCTGAGTGCCGTGGGCTGGGGCCGGGAAAAGCCCGTCGCTGATAATCGAACCGAAGAAGGAAGAGCAAAGAACCGCAGAGTCGAGATCGTCAAGAAATAGCCAGTAGCTATTTGAAGGGAGATATATAATTATTTTTATCTATTCAGATGCAAGCCGGAGAGATGTTATTTTTTTCCGAGGAGCGAGTCTTCGTCCCAGCCAGAGAGCTCAACCTTGATATTGTCCCAGTTGCTCGTTCCTAATCCGTAGACCTTGTCAGCCGCTTCTACACAAAGAGGGGGAGGGCTGATAGGCCAAGGCTCTCTTCTTACAGCCTTCCTTTTTTCCGTGATGATTCGGAGGCAGACTGTCTCCACAGCCACAGGGTCTGTTCCCGCAATCAAACCATTGTAAGCCCATTTGTAACGGGGATCCACCTGTGGGCCTTTATCACAGAGGGGATGGAGCGCATCAACGAGCACGAGACGGGTCTTTCCCTTGACAAACGGGAGGTTCCAAATCTCTCCCAGTTTGGCATTGTTTTCATCATGGTAGTTGCTGGGCTTTCCTGAGTAGAGAATATAGATTTTCATGACCGTCCCGATTCCCGTCAGCCAGTGGGCTTTGAGAGCGGGAAGTGCAATCAGCGCTGTGCAGGCCTTAGGTTTATCGGGTCCTCCCTGAGCGTCCAAGATTTTCTCTTTGGGAATTCCGGAGTCGATGAGCGAGCTTTTTACGGCATCCACCACTTCCTGGTGAGTGGGGTTGACATGTGTTGTGGAGACGAGGCCGATAGTGTCTTTGGGTTTGACGAGGCTGAGCCAGGCATTTTTGGTGGTCTTTTGGCCAGTCAACTTGATCAAAGTCTGGTCGAGCATGGTCTTTAAGACTTCGGGATTGACATTGTTACCCGCATCCATGGCGTTTTTGTCGCGGACAATGGTTACCAAGCTTGAGCTAACTGCTTTCTCGCCGGCCTTCAGCCAGGTCGTCCCCATTACGGAAGTGCCAAGAGTTACCCCGACGGTTCCTCGGAGAAAATCTCTTCGAGTCAATGGCTTTCCTTTGTGTGTCATGCAATACCTCCTTTTGGATCGAAGGCTATTATGTTTGATTAATGATTGTCTTGGCAGTCTCCTGGTCAGGACAATTAAAAATGAATGCAATAGTATTGTCTTGTAATTTATATCCTAGCCAGCCGTCCTCTATGGGAAAGACATCCACTATTTTGCCTGATGAACCAGACTGTAAGGAGAAAGGATGTTCGGGAAGATAAGCTTTGTGGAAGTGTGCAAGCGCCCGGAGAGCGCGTTCATGATCGGGATATCTTACTAAAAGGAACTGGATGCGTTTCAGTATCTGTGAACCCTTTCTTTCGTAGGGAGATGTAACCGCCTCTGAAGCAAGATCCAAGTCAAGCATGTTTTCCTGGCCCAAATAATAAAGAGAATTCAACACAAGATGAGAGCGGAAGTAGCTTGCTCTATCCTTGCATAGCACCCAGTCCGGGCGAAAAGAGTCCGGAAGGAGTTTCAGCAGGTCCGGTCTTGGAGCGATCCCTCGATCTTTGACGATGGAGCGGCCGAGTGCCAGAACCGCCTCCTTTGATTCTGGTGTTTCCTGATAAGCCATAATCCTGGCGTAGATAGTATTGGACCAGAGACGTAATAATCCCTCGCCGTAGAGTGCTCTAGGCCAGATAGAGTTTCCAGGCGCTGCATTTGCTGGCTGAGTTTGATCCAAATCCACGGATTCACCTCCCCAATCCAGGGAAAGCAAGCCAAACGCATCGTCCGGTGTTTTCATAAAATACAGCTCAACGAGGATGTTCTTTTGGTTTTGAGCCTCGTATTCGTATAATTCAAGGTGGTCGAAGCGATATCCAAGGTAGAGTTCTCCAGCGCCGTCCATATAATCAAAAATATTTTTGGCATTGACGAATTGTGGCGAATCAGGCCCTGTCCAGAGCCCGAAACTCTTGGGAAGGTCGGGTTTTGATTCTCGCATTTTCCCCCCTGCTTGATCGGTTACAGTAGAAATGAAGAGAAATGTAGTAAGACAAAAACACAGGACAAGAATCAGCCTTGACGGAGTAAAAATATCCTTCAGGGTATTGTTGCGTGTTTGGCCATCTCTCTTCGAATTCATTGCGGCTCTACCGTTTTTTCAAGATATTCTATCTAATTTTAAGCAAACTTGCGAGAATTTTCCTTCGAAAGTTCTCTATATTTCTAGAAGGATGCTGACCCGGGTATTCCTCATTCTGTGAAATTTTAAAGGATGTTACAACATGTCATTTATGCCAAAAAGGAAGAAAAATCATGCGGGATCGTGGGCAGCCTCTTTACGCCGCTAGCGCTCGGCTCGGTCTGGGCGCTGATCCCGGCAGGGATCACTGTGATCCTGACCATCGTTCGCACAGCGCTGGAGGATCGAACATTGCGCAATGAGCTGCCTGGCTATGCCGAGTACACGCAGCGGACGCGCTATCGCCTACTGCCTGGGATCTGGTAGCAGTGTATCGAGATTCATTTAACGGCTTGTAACGGAAGGGGCATGACAGGGCTGTCGCGCAACCTGCCCATTTTTTAGCCATATTTTGCTACCCAATCTCATCGAGCGTTGGGAAAATGGAGAATTACTTGTACCATTGACACTTTGCATTTTGGGGAGATATACTTCTTTCTTGTTCGCTAGCAAAGATTTCAAGCTCGGTGCGAAAAGAAATCCGGCGACCATAAAAAGAAAATTCTTATCCCCTGGAAGGCAGAACAAGAAAAAGATGAGTACCGTAACTGTAAGATTTGCGCCAAGTCCGACAGGATTTTTGCATATCGGGAGTGCCAGGACTGCCCTTTTCAACTGGCTTTATGCCAGGCATACAGGCGGAAAATTCTTGCTGCGCATCGAAGATACGGATATAAAAAGGTCTGACCGCAAGTTTCTAGATGAGATCCTGGCTGATCTTCGTTGGCTGGGCATGGACTGGGACGATGAACCCATTTTTCAGAGCCAGCGCTTCTCCCTTTACAGGAAAAAGGCGGAAGAGCTTCTCCGCCTGGGCAAAAGCTACAGGGAAGGGGAGGCGATTATCTTCAAGGTGGAAAAAGGCCGGACAATAGAGGTCAATGACCTCATCCATGGCAGAATCACTTTCAGGACAGATAACTTCAAAGATCAAGTCCTGATCAAATCTGATGGCTCTCCTGCTTATAATTTCTCCTGTGTTGTGGATGATGTTGATCAAGGGATCTCCCATATTTTGAGAGGAGATGACCACATTTCCAATACACCAAAGCAGATTCTTTTTTATGAAGCGCTCGGCCTCAAACCTCCTCAATTTGGACACATGCCACTCATCATGGGTGCTGATGGAGCCAAGCTTTCCAAAAGGCACGGCGGAGTTTCCGTGGAAGAGTACAAAAAGGAAGGTTTCTTGCCCGAGGCTCTGGCTAATTATCTCATCCTCCTAGGCTGGACTCCAGGTGATGACCGCGAGGTTATCCCTCTTGAAGAAGCTGTTAAGGTGTTTGACATTCGAGCAATGAACGATGTCCAGGCAAAATTCGATATCCAAAAGCTTAAATGGCTGAATAGCGAATACATCATGAAAAAAACATCCAGGGAACTTCTGCCACTTATCAAGGATCAGCTCTTAGCGGCAGGAATGGACCTTTCTGGAGTAGACGATGGTTTCATCCTGAAGATTTTGGATCTGTATAAAATCAGGATCAAAACCCTGGCTGAGTTTTTCGAGCTTGCCGACTATTTCTTCAAGGAAGATTACTCGCTGGAGGAAGAGGCAAGGATTCATCTCAAGAGTGAGGAGGCAAGAAGAAATATTGAGCTCTTGGCCCTGCATCTGGAAAAGCTCGAAGATTTCAAAAAGGAAAATATCGAGAAAATCTGCCGCAGCCTTGCTGAGGAAAAAGGGATCAAGCCGGCAGATATCATCCATCCCGCCCGCATGGCCATAAGCGGCAAGACACGCGGGGCAGGCCTATTTGAGATAATGGAACTTCTGGGCAAGAAAAAAGTTCTGGAACGCATGAGGAGAATCGAGTGATGGAGGAGTTGAAACCCAAATCCCATTTCATCAAAGAAATTATCGATGAAGACCTGAAAACAGAGGAATTCGGGGGCCGGGTCCATACCCGGTTTCCGCCCGAGCCCAATGGATATCTTCATATCGGCCATGCCAAGTCAATCTGTTTGAATTTTGGCCTTGCTGCTGAATATGGGGGGCTCTGCAATCTTCGCTTTGATGACACAAATCCGGAGACAGAAGAGATAGGCTATGTCGAGTCGATCAAGGAAGATGTCAGATGGCTCGGCTTTGATTGGGATGAGCGGGAATTCTATGCCTCAGATTACTTTGAGAAGCTCTATGACTATGCGGTCGAGTTGATAAAAAAGGGGAAAGCCTACGTCTGCGATTTGGACATGGAGGAGATTAGCCAGTACCGCGGAACATTGACCAAGCCAGGCCTGGAGAGCCCTTACTGCAATCGTGGAGTTGAGGAAAACCTCGACTTTTTCGAGCGGATGAAAGCTGGCGAGTTTGAGGATGGCTCCCGGGTTTTGCGGGCAAAGATTGACATGTCCCATCCCAACCTCCTCATGCGTGACCCTGTTCTCTATCGCATTCGCAAGGCGAGGCATTACAGGACAGGCGACAAATGGTGCATCTATCCCACCTATGACTGGGCGCATGGCCTCTCCGATTCCATCGAAGGAATCACCCATTCCATCTGCACTCTGGAATTTGAAGTTCATCGGCCTCTCTACGATTGGATTCTCGATGAGCTCGGTGTCCATCATTCCCAGCAGATCGAGTTTGCTCGGCTCAATCTCAGTCATACTGTTCTGAGCAAGAGAAAGCTTCTCGAGCTGGTCAGGGAAGGATATATCAGCGGCTGGGACGACCCTCGCATGCCGACCATCTCCGGGCTGCGTCGACGTGGCTATAGTCCAGAGGCGATCAGGAATTTCTGCGATATTATCGGAGTGGCCAAGGCTGACAGCATTGTTGACATTGCCCTGCTCGAGAACTGTCTTCGTGATGAGTTAAACAAGAAGTCTCCCCGGGTCATGGCTGTTTTGAGACCTCTCAAGGTCGTGATTGTTAATTATCCGGAAGGCCAAGTCGAGCAGCTTGAGGCCATCAACAATCCAGAAGACATGAGCATGGGACAAAGAAAGGTTCCCTTTTCGCGAGTGATCTATATCGAGCGAGAAGATTTCATGGAAGAGCCTCCAAAGAAATTCTACCGCCTGGCTCCAGGCCGAGAGGTTAGGCTTCGCTATGCCTATTTCGTTAAATGCGTGGATGTGATCAAGGACAAAAATACTGGGGAAATCATTGAGCTGCATTGTACCTATGACCCTGCCACTCGCGGCGGCGATGCGCCTGACGGCCGCACTTCCAGGACAACCTTGCACTGGGTTTCAGCTACCCATGCTTTGGAATCGACGGTTCGCCTCTATGATCATCTTTTCACCAAGAGAGACCCTGGCGATGTTGAGGAGGGTGTTGATTTCAAGACACTCCTCAATCCAAAGTCGCTTGAGATTCTCGACTCCTGCAGAGTTGAGCCGAGCCTGAAGAATGCGCGCCTAGGAAGCTGCTATCAGTTTGAAAGACTGGGATATTTTTGTGTGGACAGCCGAGATTCTAAGCCAAAAAGGCTTATTTTTAACCGCACAGTCAGCCTGCGCGATCCCTGGGTAAAGATCAGCAAAAGCGGCAAATAGCCCATTTATTTTTTCCTTGTTGCTCGATTCTCGAGTGTCTTGAATTCTTTGGTATCCGGCCCGACCATGTACAACTCATAGATGAATTCATCCTGGCTAATGAACCTGGTTATTGCGCGGACTTTTATCTTCTCTCCATTCATCGGGTCTGGCCACAGCCCGGTTTCATTCATGCCTACGAGATAGAAGAGGACCTCGAGCGCTAGATGATCCCGATATTTGTACAGTCCACGAAATCGCTGAAAGCGAGGGGAAAACTTAGATTTCCATGGTCTTCATCTTCATGTCCTGATGGGCGAAATCTTACACTCCCAGCATGTGAGAATTTCAGATATTCATTTCTTCAAAGCATGACTCTTTGTTTTAGATTTGGTAGAATTATTTTTATCGAGACTAGCCGTGCGGGATTGGGACAGAATATACAGAACCCGGAAATTGGAGGAAATCCCCTGGCATTCTTCACAACCTGATAGATACCTTGTTAAACTGGTCAGAGAAAAGAAAATCAGAAAGGGTCGTGTTTTAGATCTGTGCTCTGGTGACGGCACAAATTCCCTTTATCTAGCCTCAAAGGGTTTCAAGATTGATGGAGTGGATATCTCACCTGAAGCTGTCAGGATTGCCAGGGAACGCTGCTCGAAAAGAAGATTCAGTTGTAATTACCTTGTAGGGAATGTCATGGAATTTTCCTCTGATAAGAAATTTGATTTTATATTTGATAGAGGCTGCTTCCATCATATCCAGAGAGAACTCAAGCCAAAATATGTCAGGCTGGTCAATGGTCTATTGAAGAAAAAGGGAAAATTTTATCTTCTTTGTTTCAGCGATAGAAATCCTCCTTTTGAAAAGAACCTCTCTCGAGAAGACATCGAGGGCTACTTTTCTCAATTGTTCATCATCCACTTCATTAAAAATTCCATCCATAGAGAACCGGATTCAGGAGAAAAAAGATATCTCTATGCCTGCTTCATGGAGAAAAGAGGGTAGAAAAGAAAGAAAAGCATAATAAAAATACCATAGGCAAAGAGTGGCTGGGGAGGAATCGAGAGAATGGACAGAAGAGATAATTCTAAGAACTTGAAACACCCCCTTCTGGATCTTCACAACAGAACGATCGATAGCTTCAGACTTTACGTAAAAGAAGTTCTTCAACTTGAAAAAAGGGAATTGCTTTTTAGACTATTATACTAGGGGAGAAGACTATCAACTCACTTCAGGCACATCTCGTATGAAGATAGCTTAAGGTCTGAGATAGGCTCAGCTGCGGGGCTTTGCTCTGATTCCAAGGTAGTAGGCAGTGTTGGCGTTAGGGTCGATCCTGGTTTTTATTTTGCCTGGCAGGGCGCTTAGAATCGGATTCAAGCCTGGACCATGCCCAGAAGAGTCGCTGAACCCGTGGATGACAGCACCAATGGTCACGGCACCTTTGTATCTTCCGCGTCCGTAGAAGTCGTAATGGTCTCTGATCGCCACGAGATCTCCGAGTCTGAGTTTTTTCAGGCCAAATTCCTCAACGGTTTCTGGGCATGTCGTTTGGATGTCGTAATCAACTGACTCTATGAATGACCCTCCCAATCCTGAGCCCATGATATACCCGGGAACCTCCATCACGACAGGTACCACAAGCTGACCGTTCTCTATTTTTATCCCCATATTCTCCAGCAATTCCGGGGAAAGCTTGTTCACTCTCACGTCCTCAAAGCCTTCAATCTTGAGTCCAACGCCCTTGGCTTTAACCTGGATTTTGTCATTCAAAGCGAGTTTCTCGACTACATCTTTGGGAAACCAGACCTTGTCGTCTGAGCCAGCGTGTCTTCCGATGTACATTCCTTTGGCTCCTCGAGCATCGCCAGAGAGAACTTCCGCCTCATTGCCAATACAGGCGAGAATAGCCAGAGCGCACTCGCTGGGGCTTGGCCTATCCCGTCCCTGGATGGTGACATCAGGCTCTACGTGGTCAGCACTCGCCCAGCCATAAGTTGAGTCTCCAAGTGTAACAGAATAGTTGATCGAGGCCATTCCTATGCCCAGCTTTGGCTTGCCGTCATATGTTGCCGAGTATTCCCTGCCTCCAGGAGGCTGGACAACGCCTTGAACAGCAGTCGTGATAAGCTTATCCTTGTTGGTCTTCAAAATTCCTGAATTTGTGCGAGAGGCAGTCTCCTTCCTCTTTATGCCGAGATACTTCCCGATATTTGCGGTTGGATCTATCCGCGCCGTTAACTTGCCAAACCTTGTGGATAGAATTGGTGTCACGCCAATGCCCAGACCTGGAATGTCGCTCGGTCCGCTGCAGACAACGCCTACAGTCGCGCCTCCTTTATAGTAACCTTTTCCATAGTCAGTCTGGGTATCCCGGAGAAGAACGAGATCCCCAAAACGCAGTTCGTCCAAACCATACTCCTTGATGTCAGGCGGAAAACAGGTCTGAATATGCCAGTTGCCAGAAAGGCTTGTGCCACCCGAGCCCTGGCCGACAATCTCAGCTGGTATCTCCTTGACCACTGGCACTTCAAGCTTGCCATCTGCTATCCTCATATCAAGCTTTTCCAAGATCTCAGGCGCTACGCCATGAACAAAGACATCCTTGAACCCTTCTATTTCAAGGCCGATTCCACTGGCCTTCGCCTGGAGAGTGTCACCAATGGCAAGTTTTTCCAGGACATTGTCCTCGAAATGAACCAGCACATAGCTTCCAAACTTGCCGATGATAACGCCTTTCTGGCCTTTAGCCTCACCGCTTAGGACTTTTGCTTCGTTGCCAATGGAAGTATAGTTGAGCCAGGCGTCTCTCGTCCGCTCTTCTCCCGTTCCTTCCGTCGCAACGCCCATGGTTGCCCTGTCGCCGCTCGCCCACCCGAAGACTTTATCTCCAATTTTCAGGTTATAATTGATACCCCCAGTCCCAATCATCATCTTGGGCTTTCCATCCCAGGTTGTGGTATACGACCTCGCTGGCTGAGCATGTGCTATCTGACCTTGGACTGCAATCGTAAGAAGCTTGTCTTTATTTGTCGATATGGTCTGCGGCTTGACTTGGCCTGCGGCTTCATTTGCGTACGACATAACAAAGGCAACGCACAATAGAATTCCGAGCAGGGACAAAATCTTTTTCCTCATTTTTCCTCCTTTCTGTCAGAAATAAATTGTAGAAAAGATTAATCAAACAAAAATGAAATGTCAAATCAAAGCTATTGGAGATTGCATCTCTTTTTGCGTGATGAGTAGAAATTAAAAGATGCGAATGGGAGGCGCGGTGTGAGCCCTGCAACGCCCGCAGCGTAGGGGACCCCTCTCTTGATGGGTGCGGAGCGAGGACGGACAGGGACACACCGTGACAGGACCCATGCATAAGCCTTGTCATCACGGAAACGGAGATGACCTATTGACAGGAGTTGACCACGAGTAATATGTTTTATTCGGGATGTCAGCTCGTGCAATCTGAGCCAAAAGAGACAACAGCTAACCGCAGCAACGAAAAAGAAATTCAATTTTGAATGGGAATGAGTTGCCCCTTCTAAAATATCTAAAATGGATAAGAAAATCATAAAATAAGAAATTTGTGTTAGAATGGGTCTGAAAAAAATTGAAAAATCTGCTCAATACCCCGAAGAAGCGCATCCTCCTGGCAATTTTCCTTTTTCTTTTGACACTAATTCTGAGCGCTACGATCATCCTTCAAAGCCACGCCTTTAAATCTTATTTGATCAAAAGGGCGGATCGTTACCTTCATTCCCACTATGGCCTCTCTGTAAGCGCAGAATCTATCAATTACAGTCTGCCTCGGTTAGCTGTCACGCTCGAAAAAGTCCAAGTTAAAGCTTCACCAGCGGCAAAATTCCCTCTAAAACTTTTTTCAGCACAGCGGGTGCACATCAATCTTTCCTACGCCATTCTGTTCACTAGAAAGATTCATATCCAACAATTGAAAATCTCCCAGCCGCAGATTGTGCTCAATCCTATCATGAGCAAGTCCGCGAGTTCATCTCATTCCGAAGAAGCAAGAAATACGGGCAGAAAAAAGCCCTTTATGTTTCGAATAGATGATTTTAGCCTTGATAATGGCTCCATTGTTTTTAAAAACAAATCCTATCCCATCCAGGTCTCCCTGTTAGACATCATCGCCCATATCCAATACTTCGAAAAAGAGCGGATTCATAAAGGATTCGTCCAATCTCAAAAGGGCGAAATACAACTTTCGAAGACCAGTCTGAATCTAAAGGAGCTCCTGCTGGAGTTTAACTTTGACAGCAAATCGATTCATATCGATAAATTTTTGGTCGACTCAGAGTTGTTATCTGTTGAGGCTTCAGGATGGATAAAAGATTATCAGATTTCGCCTCGTTATCTTCTCGAAATCCGAAGCTCCTTCCATTTGGAACCGCTGCAACCGCTTCTTGGCCTCGACAATCGATCCGCAGGAACTCTGATCACGAGTGGCGCAATTCAGGGCGAAGGCGGAGAGGCGAGTATCACCGGAAAAATTACGGGGCAAGATGCCCTTTTTCTCGATATTCCTCTTAAATATTTTGAAGCTATCTTCGAAGGCAATAGAAAAGGCATAGCTGTAAGCAACTTGAACTTGAATATTGCGCAAGGCACAGTGCATGGTACGTTGCTTATACCCTTTCTCCCTAAGGGAGAAGCTTCCTTTGGGCTTGACTGGGATTCGGTAAGTTTGGAGACTCTGGAAAAAAGTTTCCTTCATTTTCCTTTTCTTTTTTCAACCAAGACCAGCGGTAAGATCTCGGCATACTGGCAGGGTCTCGATTTCAAGAACACGGAGACTGAAGGAGAGATCGCTTTTAACTCCAAAGGCATGGCCTCCTTCCGAAAGAAAAAAATCCGTCTAGACGGTCAGATAAAGTTCAAGTCTTCAAAGGGAATTGTAAGAATCTATCCGAGTGAACTCGCCCTTGATAATACCCGCCTTTCCTTTTCCGGGAGTCTTGATAAGACCAAGATGGTGAGAGCAGAACTAAAGCTGAGGGCTGATGACCTGTCTGAAATCGAAAATCTCATCACACCACCATTTCATCTTGCAGGAAGACTATCCCTTTCAGGAAATGTCGATGGAACGTTTTTAGAGCCTCAGGTCACATTGAGCCTGACTGGTGAAGAGATCGCATTCAGTGAAGCGCAAATTTCTCTCCTCCAATCATCCCTGGCCTATAGACAAAAGCGTGTGGATGTCTCTGAGCTTCTGATACAGTTCACACACGGTCGAGTCGAAGGGAAAGGCTCTGTTTCTTATGACCTTCAAAGAAATAAACTTGGCAAAAGGGCTGAACTCACTCTAACGGCAAAAGAGCTAGATATAGCTCCGCTCATAGCCTTACTCCCTGTTGAGCAAGCTGTTCAGGGCTTGTTTTCTGGAGAAGTGAGGCTTTCCGGAAACCTCTTCGACCCACAAGCTGAATTTAAAGCGGCAATTTCTGAGCTCCACGTTAAGAGAGAAAACTTCTCCCGCCTTGAATTTGAAGGTCTTTACAGGAAAAAGTATCTCCAGCTTACCAGGCTCAGTGTTTATAAAGGTGAAGGAGCACTGGAAGGGACTTTGGGTCTAGACGTTGTTGGCCGTTCCTACAGTGTGAACTTAACTGGCAAATCTCTTGAGCTGGCTGATTTTAAATCGTTAAACCCTGGAAAAGATGCCATCTCTGGTAAATTAAATTTCAGCCTTGAAGGCCGCGGGACTTTAGAAAAGCCCCAATTCACATTCAGGCTGTCCATGGAAAAGCCGAGAGTATTTTACAAGGAATGGGAATCCATCAAACTTGAGGTAAACTCAGACGGAACGAATTTAAAATCCCTCCTTTATATTCCTGAAGGCCAGGCCACGCTCGAAGCCAACCTCCTTCTTCAGGAGCCCTATATCTTTCAGGGCAGTCTTAAAACGACTTCTCTCGATGCCTTAAACTTGCTGCGCCCAGGAGCCAATGAACTTCCTCCTCAATTAAGCTCAGAAATATCAGCATTGGCCTCTTTTTCCTTTCCCTTGAAAAAATGGAAAGATGCAATCATGCTCATCAAAATGGAAAAGGCAGTCTTCAGCTACAGAGGGCTAACAATTCAAAATGAGGCGCCTTTAATCCTCAGCTTAGAAAACAAAGAGATAATTATCCGGGATTTCAAACTTTCTGGACCAAACACGGAATTTTCCATTTCCGGGAGACTTCCCTTAGATGAAAAAAGGAAAGGCCGGATTGATGTGGATGGGACGATTCAACTTGAGCTTCTCGAACCAATTCTCCCGGGATTCCAGATTAGCGGTTTGCTTGCTCTCCAGGGCGGAATCATTGGCAGTACCGCAAGGCCAACCATTTCTGCCCGAATCGAACTTAAAGAGGGAGAACTGGCTTCATCGGATTTTCCCTACAGCCTTCATGATCTTGTTATGCTGGCAAAAATCGAGGAGAATACTGTCAGCCTTGAGAAATTTTCTATTGGAGTCGATGAGGGAAATATCTCTGCCCGCGGCAGATTTAATCTTTCGTCACTTTTCCCGAACCTGAGTCAGTTGACTGCAACTGCAAAAGGTCCCGAGGAAAATGAGATTAAGGTTATTCTTGCCGGACTCGACCTTGGACATCTGGCTCGGTTAGCACCCCATGGTTTCGCCTACGAATTCGGAGGACTGGTTGAGGGATCGATCCATCTTCGAGGCGTTTTCACCGATCTCAACTTGTTAGAAATAGATGGAGAGCTGAGCAGGCTTCTCGTTTCTGTCTCCCAGCTCAGGCTGGAAAACGAAAGGGGAATAAAATTCAGCTTGAAAGATAGAACATTTCAACTGGAAGAACTCCGACTCTCAGGCGGCAACTCTCAAATTCGGGCTGCAGCGAAAATCGACCTTGAAAGAGAACCGCAGTTAGACGCCCGGCTTTTGGCCAACCTGGATAGTGCCTTTTTAGCGCAATTTTTAAAGAATCTTATCGTGGGAGGGAGAGTTTTTCTTGACCTCAATCTCAAAGGTCCTGTTGCAGAGCCGCTTATCACCGGTACAGGAGAAATAAGGGATGGCTTTTTCCAATCACAGGCCTATCCTATCTTGGCTACAAACGTTAACGGAAGTCTCCAATTCTCGGAATCCAACATAACCCTCACTTCTCTTCAGGGAATCATCAACGGCGGAAATTTTAACATCAAGGGAAGATTAGACTATCGGGCCTTTAAAGTTGAATCCGCACAAGCCGAGATAACTGCTGAGCGTATCCAGGTGAATTATCCAGAAGGACTGCAGGCTCAGTTAAACGGCAAGCTTTCTCTTGAAGGAAAGGGAAACCAATGGCTTTTATCAGGCGATATGAAGATCAATCAAGCCTACTATAGCACAAACATCTATCCTGGGGCCGAGCTTATCAATAACATCCGCTTCCATCGGGCAGGATTGAAAACCAAAATTTCACCGCTGCTTCAAAAGCTCAATCTGGATGTGGGAATTTCAACCCTCGATTCGCTGGTGATAGACAACAACCTGGCAAATCTAGAGCTGGATGCCAATATCAGGGTTTTGGGCAATGTGGCCGAACCTCGTGTTTCAGGCCGGGTAGCAAACCGCTACGCAGGAGAAATTACTTTTGCCGACCGAAGCTTTGAGATTGAGCAAGCAAGGATAGATTTTCTCGGCGGTGACCCGCTGGAAGGGCAGCTGAATGTGACTGCTCATACAAATCTAACTCATAAATACGATGAACTGGAAATCACGCTGATCCTTACAGGCCAAATCGCCAGCCCGAATATCTCGCTCTCATCCTTTCCTCCTCGATCTCAAGGAGAGCTGGCATCGCTGCTGATTACTGGGTACGGAACGGAAAAACTCAGATCCGACACGGCGAACATCATAGGAAACCAGTTGATCCTTTATTTTGCCAGCCCATTGGCCTCCCCTGTCACAGATAGGATCAAGAATCTTCTCAAGGCCGAAGAGGTCAGTATAGCACCAATCAATATTGCCACTGAGGAAGACCCAGGAGCCCGCTTCACATTTCGGAAAGGGTTAATCAAAAATGTGGATATCGTTTATTCGATCGATGTGAGCAACACCCAGCAGCAGACCTGGGTATTGGATTATAACCTCAGCCGCAATTTTTCCATCCATTCTTTCAGAAAGGATGATGGAAGCTACGGCTCGAGCCTCAGCCACCGGTTTTCTCTCTCATCCCCGGTTTCCCATTTGCAGGTTCCTTCTGAAACACAAACAAGGCGATTTATCATCAAGGAATTGAGATTCGAGGGCAATCTGGTTTTTCCACGCCAAGCTCTGGTCAAGAAAACACACCTCCTCAAGAGAGGAGCTATCTTTAACTATGGAGACCTGAGGAAATCCGTCGAAAATTTGATCGCCATCCACAAGGAAAATAAATACTTGAATGCTACAGTCACTCCTGCCATCAATTATGAAGCCAATACATATGCTATCATCACTCTGAATATTGATCCTCAAAGGCCAGCTTCGATCGTCTACAGCGGAGACTCAATATCCCAGAAGCTCAAGGACGAGGTGGTCAACTCCTGGAACGGTCGCCTCCCTGAAGATATGGCCATTGCAGAGGCAAGAAACCGAATTATCAGCGATTTAAAAAGCAAGGGTTTTTATGAAGCTGAGGTCGAGGTCAAAAAGAATATTCAGGAAGAACAATCGATCTACGCATTTTCAGTAAAACTCGGAAGCCAGTACCGCATCCAGAAATTCAGCCTCTCAGACAAAAGCTTCATTGGACCAGATACAATCCGGAAAGAAATATCAAAAATTCCCCAGACTAAAGGGAAAGGCTTATGGATTCTGTTCTTTGATTTCAAGCGGGCCAGGACAAGGATAAAAGACCTGTATATGGACCAGGGTTTTCTGAACTCAGAGGTTGGTTTCCCCCAAATCACCGTGGACCGGAAACAAAGGACAATCGGCATTGTTCTCCCCCTTAAAGAAGGACCGCAGAGCCGGATTGCCACCATAGAGATCAAAGGCAATCATACCTTCGCAGCGGAAGAGCTCAAAAAGGGCTTAAGCTTGAAGGAAAAGTCAATCTATCGTCCCTTTCTTCTCTCTGAAGATACCAATTATCTCTTGAATCTTTTCAGGTCCAAAGGCTACCAGGATGTGAATGTGGACCTTGAAATCGTGCCAAAGCCAGAAAGTCCTGATTTCGACCTTGTCTATACCATAGACGAAGGAGAAGTCCATACTATCGGAGAAATAGAGATATCAGGCAATCGCCGAACTTCAGCCCAATTCATACGAAAAGAGCTGCTCTTGAAAGAAGATGACCCGGTTGACATGAAAACACTCATCTTGAGCCAGAAGAAACTCTATGACCTATCCATATTCAAAACAGTCAACATCCGAAGGCAGGCTCTGGAGGCAAGAAGAAACCAGGAGAAGATACTGGTTGAAGTCCAGGAAGACCCCAGATTTGCCGTTAGCTATGGTCTCCGTTACAACTCCGAGGTGAAATTTGAAGGCTTTGGTCAACTTGACTTCATCAACGTCTTCGGCAGGGGAAGAAAGGGGCTTGTTTATTATAGGGAAAACGAGAGGCAGAAAGACTTTCGTTTTTCGCTAATGGAACCTTATCTATTCGGGCAGAGATTCAACACCCTCCACTCCTTCTATTATTCCACCGAGACCAAAGCCACCTTTAAGACCGAAGAAATGGGATACACCATCAGGCAGGAAATCCAGCTGCCTTTCGATTTTTCCCTCTCCTATCTCTACCGTTTCAACCGCATTCATACTTATGAGTTGGAACCAGTCGGTCCTTTTGTATTTGATTTCACTCTTTTTCTCTCCGAACTTCAGACATACATCGTGCGGGATACAAGAATCAACAAACTGAATGCCCAGCAAGGCTCATTCTTTTCTCTAAGCTTTACCTATTCGCCTGAGTTTCTGGGGACTGACCTCACTTACATCAGTATCTTCTGCCAATATTCTCTGTATAAAGCACTTGGTTCTAAGCTCGTCTGGGCTTCCAACTATAGGGTCGGATTGGCCAATGCCTTTGACCAGGTCTTGATTCCTAGTAAAAGATTCTATGCCGGTGGCGGTAATTCCATAAGGGGTTTTAAAAGGGATATGGTCGGACCCTTTGACCCATTCCTGCAGCAACCAGAAGGAGGAGAAGTCCTCTTTGTCATGAACCAGGAGTTGAGGTTTCCTATCTACAAGTGGCTGGAAGGAGTTTCATTTTATGATGCGGGGAACGTCTACCTGAACTTCGGCGATTTTAATCCTTTTGATGTCAGGCAGAGTTTCGGTTTTGGTCTTCGGCTTGACACACCAGCTGTCCTCATCCGGATGGATTATGGGATAAACCTTTCTCCTCGTCCGGGCGAGCCAAGGGGAGTTTTTTTCTTCAGTATTGGACAGGCATTCTGAGTTGTTGGGGATGTACTTTCATTTTCTGAGGAAATTCAAGAGATTTCTGACCTGTTCTGCTTCCGGAGCCGCGGGAGCAATATGCAAAAATTTTTCGAAATGGACGATTGCCAAGTCAGGCCGTTTCATATTGTAGTAGGCAAGCCCGAGTTGGTAGTGTGCAAATGCATGGTCAGGTTTAACCTCCAGACACTTTTTGAAAGAATCAATGGCTTCGTTTATCTTCTTCTGATAACCAAAGATCACGCCTTTCTGATAAAATGCTTCTGCATTCTTTGGATCTATGGCTTGTGCTTTAGTTATCTGCTCCGTTGCCTGAGTGAAATCTTGTTGCTTGATAAGTACTTGAGCTCGGCCCACATATCCGAGCGCATATTCTGGATTAAGCTCTAAAGATTTGTTGAAGTCTGCCCAGGCAGTTTCCAATTGGCCGAGTTCCACTAGAGATTTTCCTCTATAATAATAAGCTTCTACGTTAGTGGGATTCTGGGAGATGACTTGGCCAAAGCTTTCTTTGGCTTCAGCGTACTTGAATTGGCTAAGGAAAGCTAACCCGCGCTGAAACGGGTCCTCGGGAAGCTGCTGTGTTTGAGCCGAAAGCATCCCTGATAGTGCTATTAAATGAATCAAACAGAATCCGATAAAGTCCTTATAAGATCCTCTGAGAATTGATTTACCTGACATTTTCACTCTTCCTTTTTAAGAATAATCACCTAAGTTTATCTCATTTCCAGAAAAAAGGAAAATCTTTAGAAAAAAAACTTATTAAATATGAAATTATAAAAAAGAGGTTATTACTAATCCCGCGCTGTTATTCCTTCCTGGATCCCTTTCCTTCTTGCCCTTTCCCGGCTCGATACAAGAAGTAGCAGACGGCCAGGATGAAAAGGAGTGCCAGGATTTCCCCTGCGATGCCAGGAATTCTTGGATCCAGAGACCTCGGCGCGATTTTGCCAGCTACCAATCCCGCCACCAACACGCCAGCGAGCCCTTCTCCTGCTACAAGCCCGGAAGCTGCCAGAATCCCTGGATCGCTCTCGCGCTTTGGTTGTCCCCGCTTGGAACGTTCGACAAACGCACGTACACACCCGCCAATGTAAATTGCCCCCATCGACGAAAGAGGAAGGTAGACGCCGATGGCAAAGGCGAGCCCTGAAACCCCACAAAGGATGCCGCAGAGAGAGACGCCGACTCCCGTAAGAACCAGCTTCCAAGGCAATGCACCCGCAAGCACCCCTTCGATGATGGTCTTCATGAGGGTTGCCTGAGGAGCCGGAAGATCCTTAGATCCGAAGGTAAAGGCTGTACCCAACAATAACACGGTGCCCGCCACGGCCCAGCAGGCGAAAGAGGCACCGATCAACTGACCAAACTGCTGGCGTGCAGGCGTCGCGCCGACCAGGTAGCCAGTTTTGAGGTCCTGAGAAATGTCGCCTGCCTTAGAGGCGGCGATAGCGACTATGGTTCCGACAGTAAGTACTGCGGCACGGGCTTGTAAATTGGTCCAGCCGGCTGCTGCGAAAACCGAGGCGATACCCAGCAGTGTGATGAGCGTAACGCCCGAGGTTGGCTGCGATGAAACGCCTACAATTCCCACGATCCTGGCTGCTACGGTCACGAAGAGAAGCCCAAATACACCAACCCCCGCCGCACAGATCAACCGCGGTACTATACTCATATTTCCTGCGAAGACGCCAGGTACAAGTGCAGCTACAATAACGACCAGTGTTACCGTCCCAAAAACAAAAGCACCAGGAAGATCCCGATCCGTATTTGGCACTTCTCCAGCAATCCCAGTGGCAACCTTAGTGCGGATACTTTTTGCCACCGCGAGGAACGCCCCTGCCATCGTTGGCAGACCGCGTAGCACGGTGAAAATCCCTGCCGTGGCTACTGCACCTGCGCCAATGTAGCGCACATAGCGTGCCCAGATATCGCCGGCCGACATCTCAGAGATTAGACGAACAGTTTCAGGGTAGAGTGGCGTCGTTAGGCTGCCACCCAAGAAGGCGATAAGCGGCGTGAGAGCCAGCGCTGAGAGTAAGGAACCGGCCACGATTACGGCCGATTGCCGATAGCCAAGTATAAAGCCGACACCCAATAGCGCGGGCGCGAGCTCAAGGGCAACCTCGGCCTTGGGCAACACCGGGATCGCGGTGCCGATGATGCTCGGCACAAGGAATGCCAGTGCCACCAGCAACTTCACCGCGCCGCCGACTGCCATGCCGCGGAAAATCCAGATGCTTCCGCTGGAGGCGGCCGCTGTCGCTCTAAGCACTTCGGCACAGGCCGTTCCCTCTGGATAGGGCAATTCGTCATGCGCCTGGACAATGAGAAGCCGTCGCAGCGGTATCATCGCAGCAAGGCCTAGGATGCCGCCGAGGAAAGAAAGAATCACAACCTGGAGATAGGGCGGTGCCACACCCCAGAGAAAAAGTGCTGGGATGGTGAAGATAGTACCCGTAGCGAGCGCAGTAGATGCTGAAGCGATCGTCTGTGACAGGTTAGCCTCGAGGATGGTGCTGCGCGCTCTGATTATCTTGAAAATGGCGACAGTCATGACTGCAGCAGGAATCGACGCCGAGACAGTCATCCCAACCCGCAAGCCGAGGTACGCATTGGCAGCGCCGAAGACGATGCCGAGGAGCACCCCGACGACAACTGCCTTCAAGGTAAATTCTGCGACTGACTCAGGTTTACTTGTCATGATGCCGAACAGCTTAATCTTGATTTTTCTGCTTTTTTGGCTTAGATTGCATGAGCTAAAGTTCCGAGAAAGATATATCACTCCAGATGAATCTCTGTCAACAGCAACAAAAAGGCAAAATGATCGGAGAATTCAAGGCTCACAAGAATTTCCAAATCGGCTGGCATGTTTTGATAATTTCCATTGAAAAGATGCACTATTTTTTGTTAATTTATTTTGAGGAGTAAAGAGTGGGAAAATATCAAGATTTCGTAGAGTTTCGGCAGGATATGAACAAAAAAATTCTCGAGCATGGCACGCTCGAAATTAAGCGGTTTTTTGGGCTGGACACGCAGGCCTATAAAGCAGGCGCTCTCGATGCAAAAACCAAAGAGCTGATGGGGCTTGTGGCTTCCATGGTTCTCCGCTGCGATGACTGTATCACCTACCACATTATTCAAGCCTTGGAACAGGGGGCAACCAATGCCGAATTTTTCGAGACCTTTACTATCGCACTGATCGTTGGCGGCTCTATCGTCATTCCCCATCTGCGTCGGGCGGTCGCATTTCTGGAAGAGATGAGCAGTCAGAAGTAATTGATGTTATCGTTGCTCATATGGTTCCTGTCAAAAAAATAGGGACTTAGTTGTATGCGGGTCCGATTCCTAATATTTCCTTTAATTTTGATTTTATGCGGAGGATGTGTCTCTATGGCAATTGTTCCCACAATTCCGGATATTTATGAAAAGACTATGACAACTGAAAGCGGAAAAGAACTGAGATATACTATCTCTATTCCGAGTTCCTTTTCTCCCGATAAACCAGTACCGCTCATTCTAGCACTTCACTATGGTGGCCAGGTGACACCATTTTATGGAAAGGATTTCCTAACTCTTCTCGTAGAGCCAGCTTTGCGAGAGCTTGGAGCGATTATCGTGGCACCAGATTGCCCAGGGTCAAACTGGATTGATCCAATCAGTGAGGATGCTGTCATGAGTCTTCTGAATCAGATAATGAAGGAGTACAAAATCGACGATAAAAAGACACTCATCACAGGCTACAGTATGGGTGCTGTTGGAACTTGGTATATCGTCTCACGGCAATCCCATCTTTTCCGAGCAGCTATTCCAATTTCTGGAATTCCTTCCGTGGAGAAAGCGCCAGTCGTAAAAGATGTCCCTCTTTATGTCATTCACAGTCAAAAAGATGAAATATTTCCGATAGATTCGGTGAAAAATTTGATTCAGATTTATAAGTCAAAAGGCGTATCCGTTCATCTTGAAGTGGTTAGTGATATAAGCCATTATGAAACTTCAAAGTTTATCGGGCCCCTCAAAGCAACAATTCCATGGATAAGAAAAATCTGGGGAGAGTAACCACAATATTTTGACATCAAATCTTTCCCGTGATATTAACTAAAGACTAAGTCAGCTGATGAAAATCCAACAAAAAAGGAGGATAGCTATGAAGTTGTTCGGTACCTTGATTGGAATTTTGAGCATTGTGCTTCTGGCAAGTATGTGTGGATTGGTGTTTTCTGAAGAAAATAACCAAGAAGACACAGGGAAGCAGAACAAGAACCTGGAGAACGCTCTTGGAGAAGAGCTTTTTGCCACTGGCCTTGCCAGATCTGATGAAATAAAAAATCATCTCGATAGAAATGATCGAAAAGAAGGCGTTGAGGATACGAATAAATCACTAGGGGCGAGAAATGTCCTTCCTGTTCCTGTCTGGGTTATCGGATCATATGACAAAGAGGGAAAGCCAAACGTTATGACCTCTGCCTGGGTTGGGATATGTTGCTCAAAACCTCCCTGTGTTACGATCTCTCTTAGGAAAGCGACATATACTTTTGGCAATATAATGGAGAGGAAAGCCTTTACCGTGAATATTCCTTCAGAGTTTTTCGCTAAAGAAGTGGCCTATTTTGGCAGTGTGTCGGGCAGAGATGTCAACAAGCTTTCAACTACAGGACTGACTCCCATTAAGAGCGATCTTGTAGATGCTCCCTATATTGGAGAATTTCCACTCGTTGTTGAATGTAAGTTGCTTCAAACATTTGAATTAGGGTCACATACAATGTTCATAGGAGAAATCATGGATGTCAAGGCGAAAAAATCCATCCTTGGAGAAGATGGATTACCTGATGTAAAAAAATTAAAACCTTTTGTTTTTGCTCCTGGAAGTTCGGATTTTTATGAAACTGGAAAATATTTAGGAAAGGTATCCATCTTAGCAAAGAGAGTAAAGAAATAATGACATCAATTCTGGGAACATCTTGCTTAATTCAATTTTTTGCGGAGGAACTTTGCTTTAAAGAAAGACCTTAATTAAATGTTGTGTCCCCGGTCACTGGAAATTTAGAATTTATAGCCGATCTTTCTCAAAAATTCCTTTCTCTTCTTTATATCTTCTTCTCCTTCTATCCCTTTAGTCTTGACTCCATCAATCACTCCCAATATCCCCCTTCCTTTTTCTGTTTCCGCCACTATGACCTCAACAGGATTAGCGGTCGCACAAAATATCCCACAGACTTCAGGAATATTCTTTATCGCATTCAGGATATTGATCGGGAAGCCATTCTCCATAAAAATTAAGAAACAGTGTCCCGCAGCAATCTTCAATGCATTCTTTTTTGCGATATCCATGAGCTTTTCATCGTTTCCAGAGTATCTGACGAGCGCAGGCCCAGATGACTCGCAGAAAGCGATGCCGAACTTCATCTGTGGAGCAGTTGTCACAATTGCTTCATGGATATCTTCCACAGTTTTTATGAAATGGGACTGTCCGAGGATAAAATTCATATCCTCAGGCTTTTCGATAGTAACTGTCTTGATTTCCATGCCTTCCTCCTCCTTACAGTCCTAGCCAGCACCATTCTTTTGTTAATGGTGTCTCGTTGAGGCATTCACCCTTATCCTTTCTTGTCACCACCGTATTCCCGTGGTTATATCCATAGCCTGCCTCAGGGTTATAAAGACCTGGCTCATTGGAGAATGTCATCCCTTCTTTGAGAATTGTGTAATCGCCGAGGCTCAGATAGGGTGCCTGATGTCCCTCCATCCCGATTCCATGGGCTGGCCTGTGATAGATATACTTCTCCATCCCTGCCTTTCGGGCATGATCGATGATGGCTTTGGCAACATCCCGGGCCAAGGCTTCTTCTTTCTGAAGTTCATGCTGCATAAGAGTCATCTCTGTGTGAACTCCCCACATCTTCTTTGCCTGTTCTGGGATAGGCTCTATGTGCAATGCCCTGTAACCTTCTCCGCCGTATCCTCCGATGCGCGTTCCGCCTGAAATCTGAAGAGCATCTCCTTTCTTTATCCTGTTGTGATGGAATTGATTGGGATGGGGATAACCTGTTCCTATGCCGCTTCTTACAGAGATAGAGACTCCAGTTTCCACTGCTGTGTGAGGTTTCCCATCCCTTTTTATATCCCTGAAGAGAAGGTCATTTCCGTAAAGAGTTGCCATTTCAGCAACCTCATAATCTGTGGCGTCAGTTCCTTTAAGAAGAATATATTTTCTGGCAAACTCGAGTACTTTATCGTGATATCTCAGAGCTCTCTTCATGAGCGCAATCTCCTCAGGAGTTTTTATGATTCTCATATTGAGGGGAATGTGGCCCATATCAATGAATTTTGAGTGAGGAAGAGCCTTCTTCATCCTCTCAATTGTCTTTTTCCCTGGCTCCATCTCAAGGCCCAAAACCTTTGTCGGATAGCCTCTTTTCTCAATGGCTTTCAAAGTTCCCTGAAGGAGATCAGCTGTACCCTGAGGATTGTCAAAGCCTCCTTTTTCAGCCTCTGGAAAGTCGAAGTAAATTTCATATTCCTTGATCCACCATGTGGAGACAAGGTCTCTATCTAGGCCGGGCGAAAAGACGAATGCTTCACCTTTAACCGGAACCCAGAGATAGCACGGCCTTTCTGTTTGGACTAAAAACAAACCTGTGAGATAGTTAATGTTGTTTGAATCAGCCAGGAGCATGCCATCTGTTTTTGCCTCTTCGAGCTTTCCCTGAAATCTCTTTATGGTATTTTTATACCAATCAATAGAGAGTCTATCTTCACCAGAGAAAAGAGGCACTCTACTCTCGTCTTCGGGAGTAAGGGCTTCTGAAAGGAGCCTCTTTGTCGAAGCTCCCATGAGTGCAAGTGAAGAAATGGATGTTTTAAAGAAATCCCTTCTTGATTGTTTCATGGTGTTCCTCCTTTTCTTTTTTCTATTACCTTTGAAACAATTAGTCAAGACAAGGTTGCATCTTTTTTTCAGTGATCACTCCGAATTTATATGCAAAAATAGGTGGAGCGAAAGGGCCCCCGCACAACTTGCCTTTGCTATTTTTTTGATTATAAGATAATCTAGGACAAAAAAGTGAGAGACTGGCAAAGATGAGAATGAGAGGATTCTTGGCGATACTTATTTTGGCTTTAGTCATAGTCTATCTTCTCTTTATAGTTAAAATTGGGAAGAAAAGCAAAATCGAAAAAGAAGCGCAGGTCATCATTCAGATTCCGCTTAAAATGACAAAAGCAAACATGGCGGCTCTGGAGAAAGCAATCCAGTTTTTTATTGGCAGCGAAGGAAGGACTCCAAGGGATTTAAAAGAGCTTCAGTCTAAACGCATTATCATTGGTGGCACAGTGGATTCTTGGGGAGGGCCGATAAAATATGAAAAACTCTCAGATATAAATTTCCGCCTTGTCTCGGCTGGCAAGGACGGAGTTTTCAACACTGAGGATGACATTGTCTTGAATGATTGAGGGCGATATTCAAACTCGCCTTTTAAGGAAAGGAAAATGAGTGGACAGCAGGTTATTTTTGGGTTGTTGGAATTTTTGGTTTCAGTCCTCGTTAGTTTTGTTCTTATTTTTGCCACTTACCGTCTCATCCTCGTCTTGACCCCAAACTTCGATGAAGAAAACCAATTACGGAAAAGAAATACCTCAGTAGGGATTGTTTTGGGCGGAGTTCTTCTTGGAGAAGCCATCGTCGTCAGGCAGGCCATTTATCCGGTTATGGCTACGATCCAGATTTTTGTCGTGGGCGAGGAAAAAGGGATCGCAAGCTTTTTAAAAATGCTGGGCTTTAGTGCTGGATATGTCCTTCTCTCGGGCATCCTAGCCGTGCTTTGCATTCTTTTCAGCTTCTGGCTTTTTGATAAATTAACTCCCGGAATAAAGCAGTATGAGGAAATAAAAAATAACAATGTAGCGATTGCCATATTTATGGCTCTGGTGAATGTTGGAATCTGCATCTTGATAAGCTCAGGGGTTTCGGGATTAACCCGGGCTTTGATTCCTTTTCCCAAGATTGGCTCGATTCCTTTCAAATAGCTCTCATTCAATTTCAATGAAGACCTTCTTTCTCGCTATTTCCCTTATTTTGGTCATAATCATTGGCTTAGTCCTGGTATTAGCTCTTTTGGAGGAAAATTCTTCCTTGCCTAAGGACATAGACATTTCCCCAGACGAAGAGAAGAAAACCTCTGATCAGAGTCTGAATCTTTTTGAGAAAGAAGAAAGAGAGGAAGATTATAAATTAAAATATGGATGGAAAAATTACGGAGGTGATACGTTTTATATTTCCTTTGCTATCACCAAGGAGCAACTTTCTGAGGCAGAGAATGAATTTGGCTATTATCCAGATGAATTGCAAAAGTACCTGAACGAAATTTCCGAAAAGATGAGCATCGAGATGATCGTTTATTTAAAAGAGTTTATCCGCCAGCAAATAGCAAAGACAAAATATTCTCAATATATTTTGATTGAAGAGGTAGACCCCAAAACTTTTACTCTCAAACTCTCTGTTCCTGCTCCTCTTCACAAAGAAGTCAAACCTGAATTTGATAAAATTAAAGAAAAGCTGACCAAAGAGCAAGGCAAATACCTAAAGGCAATAGACAAAGAGGTAAAAAAAAGGTGGGAGATGTATTTGGAGGAGAGAGGCTTAAGATTTGTTGGAGATAAAATCGGAGTCATGTACGAATTCTGCATAAGAAAGAATCGTCTCAGGGTCACTCAAGTAGCAGAACTCATGAGAAAATTAAAGAGCGACACCTCTCTCCGTCAATTCCTGGAGTTGCTCCTTGCTTTTATTCAGGAAATAAAATACGGAATCCCACCACTTGAGGAAAACAAAAAAATTATCCTGGAGTTTTGGGTTCCTCCCAAGGTTTTGGCCAATAATTTTGGAGATTGTGATTCAAAGGGAGTGACTTTTGCCTCCTTGTGGACAAATTATAAAAAATATCCTCTTCTTTTAATAAAAATTCCCAAGCACATGTTCATTGGCTTGGCTATTCCCTCCATCGGAGAAGAAACCATCACCATCAATGGTTTGAGATACACTTTTTGTGAAGTGGCAGGACCCGATAAGATTCGTCCTGGACTGCTGACTTCTTATAGCCAACTTTATTTAGAAGGCAGGCAGTACTTTTACGAAATTATTGACTGAATATATTCTTTTTTAAACCTTAGTGATCAGATTGAGATAAATCTTGTAATTACTCTTAGCAGTCGGGTCATTTCCAGCAAATCCGAAGTTGTATAGGAGATCGCACGGTTAGACTCTCGCTTGACACCCGGAATCCAGGTGGAAATCTCAGCTAATGCTTCAGACCTGAAATCCACTTCTAATTTATAAGGAGGCTGAAGTTTGTAAGGCTTAAAGTCCTTCAATTTTTTCAGGGCATTTTCCGCTTTTTCTCTGATGAGCTGGCAGGCAGTTGAGGGAGAGAGGGTATTTGTGGCTTCGGCGATACCTTCCTTGACCACAGCTGCTTCGACTTCACCTAGGAGCTTCTGGGTCTGCTCGACGACTGCCTTATCTCCAGAGATCATCACCACTGGAACCCCAAAAATTCCTGCTATTAAAGCATTAAATCCAGCTTCTGGAAGTGTCATCCCATTGACTCTAAGATTATAAACATTGCCTGTGATGGTATGATCCAAAACCGCATCCCTGCTTCCAGCCTGGGCGTGATATCCGATAAATATCGCTGCATTGAAACTTGAGTCAATTCCCTGCATCATACCCAGGGGTCTGCACCAGCCGCGGATGAGCCTTGTGTCCGGCCCAAATTTATCAGGCAGGAGGTTTTCCATGCTGCCGTGAGAGTCAGCCACCAGAAACTCAGTTGCTCCAGCAGCTCTTGCTCCCTCAATTGCGGCTACGACTTCGTTGGTCATCCATTCCCGAGCCTTTGAGTATTCTGTTCCTGAAGCAGAAGCCTGTGCAGAAGTTACTACCCCAGCAATTCCTTCGATATCAGCCGAGATGAATACTTTCAGCCCCTCTTTTTTTTCTCCACTGGAAGCGGCAAAAGCCAGGGCATATATCGCCCCGCAAAGAATTATTAATCCAAGTAAAAATTTTTTCATTTTGAATCCTCCCCGTTGTTTAGTTTATTTTCTTATTTATCTTTATGGTTAAGCCCCAGGTGGTGGGTATAAATCCCTATGAGACGGGAGATATTTGTTTCCTTGGGCAAGATCCCATAGTATTCTTCTTCCAGCGCTTCAAGCTGTGAAACACTTATTTTGATCGCTTTTGAAATTTCTTCCAGGCTCAGGCCTCGAATTTCTCTGACCTTCTTTAAATATTCTCCTCTGAGCAAGTTGTGATTGTTGGTGTCGAAGGGATCAGCCTTTTTGAGGTTTTCCTGCTTTTCCTTTTTTCTTTTCTGGGGAAAGAACAGGCTCTTCAATTTCTTCCAAATTCTTTTCTTCTCTTCTGCATCTTCGATCTCCAATTTTCTGGTGGATTTTCGGAAAGAAGCTTTTGCATAGAATTGGAAGTTGTTGTTAATTTTTAGATCATAAAACTTTCTTTTTTCTGAATTGCCAAGAATCTGGAAGGCTTCTTCTATCCTCTTTAAAATAAGCTCTCTTTCTTCTTTAGAAATCAAACTGTAAGAGGCTAAAGAATTGGGATGGTAGGTGGCTATCCCAGCCAGATAGGCATTTTCTATTTCTTCTTGGGATGCATGTCTTTCCAGGTTGAGGAGCTCGTAATAATCCATCTCCTCAATTTTTTTTATGCTCATGACCTTATCACCTTCTTTCGCTTGAAACCAAATTCATCTTTCTTATCGTAATCATCCCTTTTTCCGTGACGAGAGCAAATGCATGAGGGGCCCTCGATTCTGGCGAGGGTTGGATGAACGAAGAAGGCCGTATGAGAGGCCGAGCGGGCAGGTTCCTCGACCGCAGGGAGAAGGAGAGCGGAGCCTCGAATCGAGCAACTTCTCCTCGCTGGGGAGAAGGCAGCGTGCCTTCGAGTCATCCAACCTGAGCTTCGTTTCTTCCTCTCTATCACGGAATTCAAGATGTTTCCTTTCTTATCCTGCCAATTTTTCCACTATCAATTTTATTGATTGAGACACTGGAGAGTCTGGGTATTCGACAAGGTAAGGGATAAATTTATTCAGGCTCCAATGGACTCGTTCATCATAGGGAATAGTTCCCAGAAAATGGAGTTCCACAGCCAAAAATTTTCGCGCCACATCGGCTACGGAATAACCGAGAAGGAGATCTTTTTCACTCCTCACTTTGTTCATGACGAGATAGGGAGTGAAGTTTCTCAAAGCTCTGTACAAGAGCCGGGCATAAGATTTGTTGTGGGAAATGATTGTATTGAAGAAGCTGTAGATCGATTTAGGATTGTTTTCGATTTCTTCTAAAAATTTTTTCATCATATCCTGAATTTTGTAATACTCCATGTACAATTTCAGGATTCTGACAATACAAGATTTTAAAAAGTAATAGGTGTTTTCGATGGAAGTAGGTTCCGGAGTGATCACCAGAATTCCTGGATTTGAGAGGAGGAAAAAATCAAGGGAATTGTAGGAACTCCCTGTCCCAATATCAATAATGATTCTCTTCGCCTCCAAAGTTTTTATCTGCCTTATTAATTTCAGCTTCTTGTAATGATTCAAGTTTGCCATAAACAGGACGTTTTCACTCCCTTTGATGAGTTTCAATCCTGAAAAAGGCGTTGGCACAGCCGTGTCTTTTAAACTTGCCACTTTATTCGTCACGAAATCACCCAAGTCTGAGTTTGCATCCTTGACTCCAAGGAAGGTATGCAAATTTGGACCTCCCAGATCAGCATCAATCATGACGATATCACCTTCTTGGGAGGCAAGTTGGATGGCTAAGCTTGTGGAGATAAAACTTTTCCCTGTCCCTCCTTTTCCTCCTCCAACAGCCCAGATGGATTTTTTCTCCTCTAGGCGAAAAGAGGGGAGAGGCTTTCTCTCTTCAGGATGCATCCTTGTTTCTGGCTCCGGGATAAATAGAGAATTGGTCATTTGAACCAAATTCTTAGTCGCTCATTTTAGCACAAGACAAGGCCAAATTTAAGCAAAAAATTATTGTCATGAGAAAATCGATCTTTTTGCGGCAGAAAAAGAGGCGAAAAAAATTCCCTCTACAATAGAGGGAGATCCTAATGAAAGAAAAAAGTGTCTACTTGCTTTTCAGCATGATCAAATGATAGAGAGCGAAAACGATAGAAGTCAGGAGAAAAATTGTAACGCCGGAGATGTATTTGTCCCAGTTAAAGACGATTCTTCCGCCTAAAAAGAAGTGAGCCAAAAGAGCTAATAATAAGCAGAGTCCTGCGAGTATCAAGGCAATGTAGCTTAAAGTTTTCATGCTTAAAACCTCCTCCCTCTTCAAAAGTTTATCATGATAATAGAAAAATTCAAAGAAAAAACAATAAGAAAATGAAATATTTCGTTGTTATCCGCCTCAAATCTATTGAATTTCTCCAGGATTTTTGGTATTTTAAGGCACACTGCCTTGAAACTTGGATAAAAGGAGATAATCTTCGTTGAAAGATTTTTCTAATATTGACAGCAAATTCAGATTTGTTATTTTGGCTTCAAAGCGAGCCAAAATGTTATTAAAGGGGGCTAAGCAAAAGATAAAATCCAAACATAAAAACCCCATCCGCATCGCTCAGAATGAAGTGAAGATGGGTATCATAGACTATGAGATTATTCGACCTAAAAAAGAAGAAGTGATTGAGCCAGAAGAGCAGATCTTTGTCGCAGAGGATATCGGCGAAGAAAGGGAAGAGGAAAAGGAAGGACTCATGGAAGAGGCTGAACTGGAGGAAGAGGAAGAGCCTGAAGCTGAGATAGAAGAAGAAGTTGAAGAAGAAGCCGAGGAAGAATCAGAAGAGGAAGAGGAAGAGAAAGAGGAAGAAGATTAAAACGATTTCTCTTCTCTCTCCATTTTAAAAAGTTGGACATAGTCCAGCTTTATGAATTCACTTTTGGAGATGCCGAGGGGTCTTGCAAATTTTGTTATGTCATTTCTTTCCCCCTCTAGCTCGATAAAATTTCCGATAGATGTTTCATCCAAACAGATTTTCAGACGTCCTTTTCTGAAGACTGTCCTGTATTTTTGATAACTGAAAGCGGGAACTAGCCCTAAGGATTTCAAAATTTTCTTTAAGTTTTTCTTATTTTTTACTTCTGTCTCATGCTCTTCTCTGACTTTAAATTTTCTGGATTTTTGAGGAGCTCCCTTAAAAGTCAAAAATGTTTTTTTCCCTACCTTTCGAATCCTCAAGGCTTGCCTCTTTTTGGACAAGGCTTGAGAAGGGAAATCGTAGAGCGTGTTTTCCTCAAAAAAACGCTCCTTTTCTATTTTTGCTCCAAGATTTAAGATCTTCTCTCTATAAGGATCTAAATCTTGAATCCTTATTTTTACTTCTATTTCAACCATTTCTGTTTAAAACCTTTCCCTCTTATGCTTTCTGCAAAAAAGACAATCCTGCGCTTTTTGTTTTTATTCTTTGCCCTGCGGCTGTCTTATTTTCTTCGCCTGAGGACAAATTCTGAAAATTGAATCAAAGCATCGCGTTGGATCGATTGAGGGAATTGGGCGATGATATCTTTGGATTTGAGAGAAAACTCTGCGGCTTTTTTGTAGGTGTAATCCAGAGCGCCGTTAGATTTCACAATATTGAGAATTTCCTCCCGGGTGTTCTTTTCTAATGCTTTCTTTTTCAATAATTCAGAAATACGTGTGCGGGGAGCTTGGTCACCATTGTTCAGAGTGTAAATTATGGGCAGAGTGATCCGTCCTTCGCTCAAATCGGAAAGAATGGGCTTTCCCAAGATTTTCTCATTACTGTTAAAGTCAAGAAGATCATCGATAATCTGAAAAGACATCCCCAGATTTGTTCCGAACTCCAGCAGAAGGTTTTCTTCCTTTGGAGAAGCTTTCCCAAGGATTCCTCCTATCTGGCAGGAGGCGGAAAAAAGAGAAGCTGTTTTTTTATTGATGATTTCAAGATAATCATTTTCATCCATATCCAGATTTCCACTCATATAGTATTCTGTAAGTTCTCCTTCAATCATCCTCGCTGTAATGTCGGCGAGAATTCGGATGATTTGGTTCTGTCCACTCCGGAGGGATAAACCGATCGCTTTGATATAAAGATAATCGCCCAAGAGGACAGTAATGTTTGGCCCCCACCTGGCATGCACAGACTTTCTTCCTCTTCTTATCTTTGAGTCATCGATTATATCATCATGGATGAGGCTCGCTGTGTGAATGATCTCAACCAGCGCTGCCCAAAAAATATGTTCCTTTCCTTTGTAGTCGAATAATTTCGTGCAGAGGAGAAGGAGGGCAGGTCGTACCCTTTTCCCGGTTTTTTGAAAGAGATAATTTCCTACTTCAGAAATGAGCTCATTGGGAGACTCGGCAAATAGCTTGAGTTTTTCTTCTACCTCATCCAGATCTTTCTGGATATTTCTGTACAAGGATTTTAAGTTCATTCTATTTTCGAATTGCAATTTGCAGGAGTCAGGAGCAATTTTTGTCATCGGTAGTTTGTAAATTGCATATGGATTCCCAGGTCTTGTGATTTGAGAAAAGCGATAATTTCCTGGAGAACATCTTTTTTTGAAGAAAAAATCCTAACCTCATCTCCTTGAATGGCCACTTGAGCCTTAAACTTATTCTTCTTGATAAGCTTCACGATCTCTTTGGCCTTTTCAGCCGGAATTCCCACTTGAAAATGGATTTCCTGTTTGACTGTTTGATTAGGCCCTGGTTCAATTTTCTGATAGGTGATGGCTTTGAGGGGGACATGCCTCTTCACCAGCTTCTGTTCAAGAACTTCTTTCATGCTTTTCAGTTTGAAGTCATTGTCGGCAATCAGGATGAGTTTCTCTTTCTCAAGGATAATCTCTGCCCGGCTGTGCTTGAAGTCAAATCTGTTTCTGATTTCTTTGAGGGCGATGTTCATAGCATTTGAAACTTCTTGAAAGTCAATTCTGGAAACAATATCAAAGGAATTCTCTTGAGCCATAGCAATTTATCTTAACATTGAAGAGTCTTTTTTTCAAACACAAAGAGGGAATAAAAATTTCGGGATGTTTGTGCGGCGATTTCAGCCAGGGAAACTTTCTTTAGTTCAGCCAAAATCTTGGCGATTTCAACCACATAGGTCGGCTCATTTCTTTTTCTTATTCCTCGATAGGGAAGAGGTGTGAGATAAGGAGAATCTGTTTCGATCAAAAGTTTTTCCAGGGGTATTTTTTTGGCAATTTCCCTCAAAGGTTGGGCATTGGGATATGTCAAAATCCCTGAAAAGGAAATGGAGAAATTGTGATCCATCATTTTTCTGGCGAAATCCCAATCTTCTGTGAAGCAATGGAGAACGCCTCCTCTGGTGAAGTCTTCATCCTGGACTGAAGCGCTCACCTCAGAAGCTGCATTTCGGCTGTGGATGATGACAGGAAGAGCCAGCTCCTGAGCAAGGCGCAGCTGAGCGCGGAAGGCTTTTCTTTGTTCCTCAGGAGAGGAGAAGTTATAATGGAAGTCGAGACCGATTTCACCCAGAGCCTTAATCTTATCTGTCGATGCCAGTTCCCTTATTTTCTGGGAGTAATCCGGGACAAAATGTTTTGCTTGATGGGGATGAACTCCTGCTGCAGCAAAAAAATTCCCATATTTTGCTGCGTATTCGAGGGCGGTTTCGAGACTTTTCGCCTTTGTTACATCCGCAGGGCAGAGGATGGCTCGAATTCCTCCTCGGAAAGCTCTCCTGATGACTTCGTCTCGATCTTGATCGAATTCCTCCATGTCTAAATGAGCATGAGAATCAACAAATTCCATTTTCTCATTCATCTTTTTTCTTTAAATGATCATGCTCTCAATGAGAGTTTCTGATAGACATGCGCAGGTCTTAAAATTTCTTAATTTGTAACCCGGTGAAAAAAAAGAAAACGAAACTCTCTTTCGCTTTTTTTAGGCTGACAATAAAAGGTAATGTTACCTATTTTCGAGTTACAAATTATTACTGGAGGATTTTGTTTTTCAGATGACGAAGAGGCAGAGCTCCGTAGCTGAGAAGTTTCTGGAGAAATTCCTTCTGGTTGAAAGCATCGCCTTTAAGTTTCTTGTACTCTTTTTCCATGTCCAGAATTTCTTGGAAACCAATATACCGATAAGCCATTTCTCCGGGCTTTAGGCAAATGATATTCCAGTTGAGTTCAGCTTCAGCCTGACTTTGGAACCCTCCTCTCATCATGTAAGCAACAGCCTGTTCTTTGGTCATGCCTCCCTGGTGGATATTCAACTCGAGTTGAAAATCGATCACTGCTTTAAGCTGCAGCTTGAGCTGGTTTAGACGTAACCTGAGGTCATAGTTGCCAAAGCCTGATTTAACCAGCATCTCTTCCGCATAGAGAGGCCAGGCGTTGATGAGGGCCTGATTGGGATACAATCTTTTGATCAGAGAAGAATCTTTCCTGGTAAAAAAGATGGGCACAAATTGGCCTGGATAAACTCTGCGCACAGTCCAGAAATAAAGGAAAAAGTTACTGTATTCTTCAAGAAAAGATTGGATCTGCTCATTTGACCATCCTTCAGGAATGGGAGACACCTGGTAGGTGTAGCTGCCAGTAGTTTCATAGGCGCCAGGGGACACAAGACGCGTCCAGGTTATTCCCCTAAAAGCAGGGGGCATGGGCTCAATATTGAGATTCTCTTGAGGCAACTCAAGAAGTTTGTTCTGAACAAGAAAGTTTTTTATCTCATCAGCCGAAGTTTTAATTCGGTTTATGAAATCGTCCTTAGCCACATGTTCCCCTTTTATCTTGTCCAGCACTCCTTTAATAAAAATGTTCCGCAGGTCATCCTCTTTGTACTGAGTTGAGAGTTGTTCCATGTTGATGTTGGGATACATGATTCTATAAAAAGGCATGGCGACTATAGCCATTTCCCGCCGGATGTTGTTATAATCAGCTTTGGCTTGGGCACTGATTTCATCGGGAAGGAGGCTGTACTGGCAGGTGAAGCGGAGGAGGCGGGGATGGACTTGATCACCTAAACGGAAATTCCCTGTAGAGCGCGGCAAGAGTTCGTTCTGAAGAAATTTTTGATAATCCTCGAGTGCAGTAAGAACTTTAGCTGCCTCAGCCTGAAATCTGGATTTAAGTTCAGGTGAGGCCTTTTCAGCGAATTGGGAAAGTTCGTTTCTGTAGAAATCCATAATAGCCGGGAATTGCTTGATAGCTGTTTCTGTAAAAATTTGAGGAGGAGTCTTTAAATTTTCTTTTGCCTGTTTAATAAGAGCAGGTAATAGTTTCAGTCTTTCTGTGGCACTCTTTAATCTGGCGTCAAAAGGAGCAAATTCTTTTAGAAGAAGGCCCTGGATGCTGTTGATCAAGATTTCATTGTAAAAAATAGGGTTATAATCCCAGGGAAGAAGACTTTCATGTTTGAGAAATTCCAAATCCAGGACATCGCGCATCATCTCATGCTCAATCTGGAAGTCAGGGCTAAGTTTGGTGTTATCAATTTTTGTCACAAATTCTTTGTTGAAAAGATCCAGAGAATCATGGCGCTTTTCGATATTCTTGGCACTCAGGTCTTCTAACTTGTCATTGTATTTATAATAGCCAGCTAATGTTGCAGCAGAGGGGTAGAATTTCCAATATTCATCCAAGTAGGTATCAATATTCTTTTGGAACTTGGCATCTTCAGGATTTTGCTGCGAAAAAACAAGCCCTAGACTTAAAAAAATAAAGGCCCAGATAGCGAAGACGATTGCTTTTTTCTTCATGAAATCCTCCTCTCAAATCTTTTAAGTTTCATTGACATTTAATCTATCCAAATCTTTTCCTTTTCCAAAACTCAGAGCTTTTTGAGCAATCCTACCACAAACCGTGATCAGTCGCAACAAAATCCTTTTTTTCACCATCTGATGACTGCTGAACCCCAAGTGTAGCCAGAACCGAAAGCGGTAAGAACCACAATATCCCCTTCCTTCAACTTCCCTTCCCTTATAGCTTCATCTAGAGCAATAGGGATGGAAGCAGCAGTTGTGTTGCCATGGCGGTCTATTGTGCGCACGACCTTTTCAATAGGAATTTGCAATTTTTTGGCCACCATTTGACTTATCCTATCATTGGCCTGATGAGGAATAAGAAGGCTGATATCATCAATTGTCAGTCCGTTGTGTTCTAAACCAACTTTTACCGCTTCGGGCATTTTTTCTACAGCATTAATACAGCATTAATGAAGACATTGCGTCCATCCATTCGCGGAAAAAATTTATTGGCTTCAAAAAAATCTATAGTGAATGTCGGCCTATCTTTAGGGCTTGGTTTTTCCATCCATAAATCAGTGACAAACCTTCCATCTGAAAAGAGATGCGTTGAAAGGATGCCCCTTCCGTCATTTTTCTCATTGGGCTCGAGGATAAGTGCAGCTCCCCCATCCCCAAAAAGGATAGCCATATCCCTTCCTTGATCAGAGTAATCCAGATTTGAGGATTGGACTTCAGCAGCCACAAGCAGGATTTTGCGGAAGATATGGGTTCTGATGTACTGGTCAGCCACAGAAAGAGCGTAAATAAAGCCGCTACACTGATTCCTGATATCCAATGCTCCGATACCCAAGAGACCGAGTTTTGCCTGAACAATAACACCTATTCCAGGAAAATAATGATCAGGAGAAAGGGTAGCGGCGATGATGAAATCGATATCGGATTTGTGAATTTTGGCACTCTCGATAGCCATTAAGGATGCTTCATAGGCTAGGTCAGAGCTTCCTACTCCCGCCTCTACATAATGCCTTTCTACAATCCCCGATCTCTGACGAATCCATTCATCGGAAGTGTTCATGATTTTTTCTAAGTCAAAATTTGTAACAACTTTGGGGGGGAGGTAATGACCTGTTCCAGCAATAATGGCTCTTGTGCTCATTATGATTCTGCCCGATTATAATCGATTGAATAGAAAAAATAAAGGCACAATTTTCTTGACTCAAAATAGGAGAGAGAGTAACATCCACTTAAGCGAGGAGGATGGAGGAATTTTTGTGAAGGGATGTAGTTTATTATTTTTGTCCTTCATTTTTATTTTCCCCCTTTTCCTTTTAACTGAAGAAGAGGAACTGGTGAAAATTGATTGCTCTATAAGTCCTAAAAGACTTTCTAGAGGGGAAGAGGGAAAGGTTATTCTAAAGCTCAGTCTCCAGGAAGGTATCACCATTAGTCCTCAGCCTGCCTTTATGATCGAGTTTATTCCTAACAAGGAAATGATTTTTCCTAAAAATTTCTTTACTGCCTCTGATTTGCAGATAGAAGTTTTAGAAAGTAAAGGGGACGAATATCTAAATCTAAAAGATCCGATTGTGATACCCTTTACCATTAGCTTAGAAGCGAAGCAAGGGAGCCACATTCTTGAAGGAAAAGTCAAATACTTTGCCTCATCCAAAAAAGAAGGATGGTGTTTTAAGAGTACATCAAAATTTTCCGCATCTTTTTTTTCCCGTCAATCAGTCGTAAAGAAGAAAAAATAGCTCAATCCATCTCTCAGGGAAAATATTTTGGTGAGAAAGACATTCCTAAAGCCAATTGTGCTCAAGATACCAGTCGATAGTTTCCTGGATAGCTTCTTCGAATGAATACTGAGTTTGGAAAGAGAGTTTCTCTCTGGCTTTCTCGACATCTGCCACCCAGCCTTCTTGTTTCATTTCTATGAATTTGTGGCGATTGATAATGCTTGGTTTTTTTCTGATTGCACCTGCTCTATCAGAGAGGAGGGCTACTAAAAAGACTATGGGAAGAGGAATCGTGACTTTTTTTAATTTTTTTCCCAAAGCTAGACCGACTGCTCTTCCAATTTCTTCCCAATAATAAGGCTGAGGGTCGGCAATGTTGATGATTTCTCCGGTTTCCAGCTTTGTTTGGGACGCAAGATAAATCGCTCTTACAAGGTCTTTGACATAACAAAGACTCATCAACAGCCTCTGTCTGGAATCAAAAGTAGGCAGGATTCCTTTTTTTATGAATTTGAAGTAATTAAGAAAATCTTTATCCCTTGGACCAAAGACTGCTCCAACTCTCAAGATAACAATAGAAAATCTGTCCTTGAATTTTAGTGCTTCTTCTTCTCCTCGTAATTTGCTTTTTCCATAAGGGGTGATGGGACGGGGAATATCGCTTTCCTTGATGGCTCTATTGCTAGAAGAGGGCCCTGCAGCCGCCAGGCTGCTGAGGTAAATGATTTTAGGGAAAATTTTCTGGGCAAGCAGAATCTCGAAAAGACTTGCCGATCCCTGCTGGTTTACAGTATAATAATCAACCGATTTTGAAGCTTTGGTCAATGCGGCGAGATGGAAGACGCAGTCAAGATCAGAGGGAAGAGGAGGTATGGAAAAAAGATCTCCTTCTAAAAAGTTGATCTTTAATCCTTTCAATGATTTTAAGTTATTCAGGTCTCGGACAAGGGAAAATATTTCGACGCCATTATTCAATAAAAAATTAATGAGATGACTTCCTATAAAACCAGTTCCGCCAGTAACAAAAGCTTTCATTGTTTAGATTGTATGCAAATTACATTTTACGGTCAAACCTCAACTTTTTTAAGGTTTTTGAGGTTAGAGAATATGGGATTGAACCTTTCATCTCCTGTTTGTAAGGAATGACAAAGGAGGAAGAGAAAATGGATCTTTTTGATAAATGCTACAGTTTCACTAGGGCTGAAGAGGTCATGGCCGCTGATATGTACCCTTATTTTACACCCATTCAAGAAGTCGAAGGAAACAAGATTAAAGTGAATGGGAAAGAAATGATCATGGTTGGATCCAACAATTATTTGGGACTGATCAATCATCCTCGAGTAATGAAGGCTGCTCAGGCAGCTGTGGACAGGTACGGCGTGGCAACTTGCGGCTCGAGATTTTTAAATGGCACCCTCGATATCCATGTCGAACTCGAAGAGAGGCTGGCAAAATTTATGAAAAAAGAAACGGCTCTCTCCTTTAGCACGGGTTTTCAGACAAACCAAGGAATCATATCGACGCTCGTGGGAAAAGGAGATGCGGTGGTCACAGACAGAATGGTTCATGCAAGTATCATCGACGCCTGCCGCCTTTCTTTCGGGACCATCTACAAATTCAAGCACAACGACATGGCTGACCTGGAAAGACTTCTCTCCTCATTGAATAAAGAGTACGGAAAACTGATTGTTGTCGATGGAGTTTTCAGCATGGAAGGGGATTTGGCAAATTTGCCAAGAATCGTAGAATTGGCCCGAAAATACAATGCCAAGATTATGGTCGATGATGCGCATGGAATTGGAGTCATGGGAAAAAATGGAAGAGGAACAGCCGAGCATTTTGGAGTCGAGGATGATGTTGATTTGATTATGGGAACATTCAGCAAATCTTTCGCTTCTCTGGGAGGCTTTGTGGCAGGCGACAAGAAAGTCATTTCCTATATCAAGCATTTTGCTCGTTCCCTGATTTTTAGCGCAAGCATAACTCCTGCTTCTGTTGCCACGGTGCTTGCGACTTTGGATATTATTGAGACAGAGCCAGAGAGAAGGGAAAGGTTATGGCAAATAACCCATAAAATGAAATCAGGATTCCAGGCCATGGGCTATGATACGGGGGAAACAGAGACCCCTATTATCCCCATCATTATAGGGAATGATGAGCTAGCCTTCTTGTTATGGAAATTTTTGAGGGAAGATGGTATTTTTGCAAACCCTGTGATTTATCCGGCTGTGCCCAAGGGGCAAGCACTGATCAGGACGAGCTATTCTGCGACTCATTCTGATGAAGAGCTCGACACTGTCCTCAAAAGTTTCGAAAAATGTGGCAAGCTTGTAGGGATCATAAAATAGAAAAGGAAATACTATAAAAATGAAAGGCAAAGGATAGCCCTTCATAAGTAAGGCCAAGATGAGAAAAAAATGGGGAGCGGCTTTTTTCACATTACTCCTTTTCTCTTTTTGCTTCTTAAGGGCTGAAGTGTCTTCAGTCATCATGCCTGTGGACCAGGTTAAACCGGGTATGAAAGGGATAGGAAAGAGCGTTTTTGAAAAAGACAAAATCGAAGAATTTGATGTTGAAATTCTGGGCGTTATACAAAATGTGGAGCCAAAGAAAAATGTCATCTTGGCTAAGCTCAGAGGAAAGGGTTTAGATAACACAGGTGTTGTCAGCGGGATGAGTGGAAGTCCAGTCTACATTGATGGGAAACTCATTGGCGCGATTGCCTACAGTTTTCCCTATGCCAAAGAAGCTATTGCTGGGATTACGCCCATCGGTGAGATGCTGGTTCTAGCAGAGGAAAAAGAAAAGCCGGCGCCTTCTTTCTCGCCCCGAATTTCTTTTCAAAAGTCTATGACTTTAGAAGAGCTCTTCGAAATAAATAAAGATTTTTTCTCTTCCAAGTTGGCTTTTTTTTCTGAAGGACAAACTTTGCTGCCTCTCACTATTCCCCTTGTTTTTGGTGGCTTTTCATCTCAGATTTTTGAAAAGGCAAAGCCTTTTTTTACAAAACTAGGCCTTTATCCTGTTCAATCAGGGAGTGCAACTCAATCTCTGGAAAAAATTTCTGCCCCTGATCTCGCACTTCGCGAAGGAGATCCGGTTGGGGTTCAATTAGTTGGAGGGGATTTGAGCTTGACCGCTTTAGGAACTGTCACTTTTGTCAACGGTAACAAAGTTTTAGCCTTTGGCCATCCTCTCTACAATTTGGGGACAGTGGATTATGCCATGACCAAGGCGAAAGTAATAACTGTTGTTCCCAGCCTGGAGGTCTCTTTCAAGGTTGCTACAGCAGATATTCTGATCGGAAAATTTGTTCAGGATCGTTCCTCCGGAGCATATGGGGAAATAGGCAAAATGCCTCAGCTTATTCCCTTAAATATCAAGATGATAGATGGAGAAAAGGAGATAAAGGATTTCACGATAAAAATTGTCAATGATAAAATTTTAAGCCCCGTTTTAGTTAATCTTGCCCTTTCATCGATCCTCACCAGCGAGGAGAGATCTTATGGGGATCTCTCTTTGGAACTTGCTGGCGATATCTACTTGGAAAACGGAATGAGTGTTCATCTTGAAGATCTCTATTCTGGAAATCTGGATAGTTCAGCAAACAATCTTTCAGGCCTTCTTCTAGCAGTTGTTTATTTTTTGACCAACAATGAATTCAGAGAATTAGGCATTCACCGCATCGATTTGAATATCAGGGCTTCTGAACAGGCCAAATTCTCCTACTTGGAGAGGGTTTGGTTGGACAAGTATGAAGTTTCTCCAGGGGAGAGGATTCAGGTAAAGATTTATACTCGGACTTTTAGGGGAGAGAGCATTCAGCAGGAGGTACCGATTTTTGCTCCTAATCTTCCTTCAGGCTCTGAATTTCACCTCATCATTGGCGACGCTGCCTCCATGCACCAAATAGAAACGAGTCAGTACAGAAGTCAAGCATTTGTGCCTCGAAGTCTAAGCCAGTTGATCAGAATCCTCAACAGTCTCAGAAAGAACAACCGCATCTATTTTAAGATAGTTGCTTCCAAGCCGGGTCTCTTTTTAAGAGGTGAAGAAATGCCAAACTTGCCCCCAACAATGAAATCCATGTTTTCTTCTCCTCGAGCTGCAGCTTCTGCTCCTACTGAAGTGAGTAAATCAACCCTGAATGAATATCAATTGCCTGTTCCTTATGTTTTCAAGGGGATAGCGATCATTCCTATCAAAATCAGAAAATAGGAGAGAAAGGGAATGAAAAAAGTATTGGCTTCTGTTTTCGCTTTTATTATCTTTCTGGCTGGCGGACTTGAGGGTGTTGTTCCTCAAAAGTGGGAAGTGCGAAGCAAAGAGGATTTTTTGAAGGGCAAATTTGAGGGAATTTCCGTCTCTTCCGATGGTATTCTTTCCCTTTCTCCCAAGGAAGAAAAAATAGAAGCACCCTCTGAGGAGTTCTATCTCTCCTTTGTTATTACTTCAGAAAAGGGAACATTTTTAGGAACAGGTCATGAGGGGAAAATCTATAGGATCGGCAAAGAAGGGAATGCAGAGCTTTATTTTCAAGCTCCTGAGATGGATATCACCTGCCTTGCCTTAGACAAAAAGGGCAATCTTTTTGCAGGAACATCGCCTAACGGCAAAATCTACAAGATTACTGGTAAAAACGAATCTACCATTTTTTTTAATCCAGATGAAAAATATATCTGGGATTTGCTTTTTAAAGAAGATGGCAATCTCTTGGCTGCCGTAGGGGAGAGTGGGGGCATATACGAAATCAATCAACAGGGAGAGGGAAAGCTAGTCCTTAAAACAGAGGAGAATCATATCCTTTGCCTGAAAATGGACAAAAGCGGAGATCTTATTGCTGGCAGCGGAGGAGGAGGCCTGGTTTATCGACTTTCCAAGGCTGGGAAAGCTTCGGTTCTCTTTGAATCCCCTTATGAGGAGATGAAGAGCATTGCTCTGGATACGGAGGGGAATATTTATGCGGCGGCTGGAGGAACTGCCGCAAAGGCAAAAAAAGAAGAAACAATCCCCATTTCTATTGTGCCGGAAGTAGAGATTACAGTGACTCCAACTCGGCCTTCTTCTGAGGCCATAGCAGTTCCTTCCTTGATCCAAAAAGAGCCAAGTGCTCTCTACAGAATAGACGCAGAAGGGATGGCAAAAAGACTCTGGAATTCCAGCGAAGAATTAATTTACACCTTGCTCTGGAATGAAGGAGAGAAAAAAATTATCTTTGGGACTGGAAGTAAGGGGAGAGTTTACACCATAGACAAAGATGAGAAAATATCTCTCCTTGTCCAGAAGAACTCTGAACAGGTTTATGGCCTCTTCCCGTTTGATTCGAAAATTTACATGCTGGTCAATAATCCCCCTCAATTGAGCATTCTTTATCCCGAGCAGAGATTTAGCGGAGAGTATTTGAGCTTTGTAAAGGAAACCAAGACAATTTCATCCTGGGGGAAGATAGGATGGGAAGCAGAACTTCCCCAAGGAGTGACGCTTCAGCTTCAGACGCGAAGTGGCAATTCTGCAGAACCAAACCAGAGTTGGAGCGATTGGTCTCCTCCTTATCAGCGAAAGGAAGGAGAGCAGATCTTAAGCCCGCGCGGCCGCTACCTTCAGTTCAAGATATTGTTTAAAACACAATCAGGAAAAGTTGCTCCTCTGCTTCAAAAAGTCTCCCTTTTCTATCTCCAGACAAATGTAGCCCCAGCGATCACGGAGTTAGAATTGCTGGCTGCTAACGAAGTTTTTCTCAAGCCTCTTGAACAGGAGGAGGTGATATGGGGAATAGAAAAAAACCTTCCGGAGAAAGCAAAAAAGGAAGAGGAGACTAGACCCCTAGTCATGGCCAAAAAAGTTGAAAGGAAGGGATTTCAGACTGCTACTTGGAAAGCTGAAGATGAAAATGGAGACAGCCTCCATTACACAATCTCCATCAGAAAAGAAGGAGAGAGAGGCTGGCGAATTTTGGAAGAGAGATGGACAGATACTCTCTTCACCTTTGATACGGTCTCCTTTCCTGATGGGCTTTATTTTCTGAAGATTACGGCTTCCGACCTTCCTTCTAATCCTCAAGGCTCAGAGCTACTCGTGGAAAAAATCAGCGAGCCACTGACTGTAGACAATTCTTCTCCCACCATAAAAAATTTTTTAGTGGTAAAGGACAAAAATAAACTGGAAGTAAGTTTTCAGGCAGAAGATTCCTTTTGTTACATTAAAGAAGCCAAATTTCTCATCAGGCCTGACGAATGGCATGTCATTTTTCCCGAAGATGGGATTTGTGATTCGAAACAAGAGAGTTTCAAAATAAAAGTGAATCTTCCCCCCAATTCAGACAACCTGATAACAGTCAATGTCAAAGATAGCCACGGCAATATTGGTGTCTACAGACAGAATTTCTAAGACAAGTCTTGCCTGTCTTTCTGCTCGATTCGATTCTAGGTAGTTAGCAATTGATCGTTTATCTTGATTGACTAAGTGCTTTTAGCTCTCTCTAGATATTTGTCTTCTCTCGTATCAACACGGACGATATCCCCTTCTTTAATGAATTGAGGAACAGTGATGATGATCCCTGTCTCCAGCGTTGCGGGCTTGCTGCTGGCTGATTGAGTGGCTCCTTTGAGGAAAGGTTCTGTTTTGACCACTTTCAAATCTACAGTCACAGGAGGGCTAACTCCGACAGGCTTTCCTTCATGCATCTCAACTATGAAGACCACACTGGAGGCGAGATAATTGACACCGTCACCGATCGTTTCTAGAGGAAGCTTGATTTGCTCATAGTTTTCAAGGTTCATAAAGATGTAATCTTCTCCGCTCTGATAGAGAAATTCCATTTCAATTTCCTCAAGGAAGACTTGCTCCACCCTGTCTTCTGAGCGGAACCTGTAATCGAGCTGAGATTGATCCTTGAGGTTACGAAGTTTTGTCTGAATCATAGCCTTCCATCTGCCAGGGGTGATATGGACAGCTTCAAGGACTTTGTAGAGATTTCCTTCCAATTTTATAATCATGCCTTTTCTTATTTGCGTTGCGTTTATCATTTATCCTCCTCAACACTTTTTATATTATAATGAGAAAATCCTAAAACTGAGTTTCTTGGATCACTCCTTAATTCTTTCTTCTCTTTTTTACCCAAAGTTGGCTGAATCTGTCAAATGGGGACTGTCCCCTTGATTTTAGATGAATTTTTCTTTATAAAAGAGTTTTGTTCTATCGAAAAAATGATTGAGCTTATTTTTTTAGGCACAGGGGGATCTGTCGCCACCTGTGAGAGAGATAATACATCTTTCCTTATTCGTTTAGATCAAAAAATAGTTTTAGTTGATTGCCCTGGAAGTCTTGTCCAGAAAATAAAAAAATTAAATCTTAACCCTTTTGAAGTCAATTCCATCCTGGTCACGCATATTCATCCCGATCATATTTACGGCTTGCCCTCTTTTATTCACAGCTTGATGCTCTATGAGGGGCGGATCAGGATTTTAGGTTCAGAAGAGACCATTCATTTCTGCCGCAAGCTCCTTGATTTATTCGAGTTGCAAGATAAAGAAATAAAAATCAGAGTAGATTTTATTCCGCTTGAGCCCGGAGTGAATTTCCAGTTGTCTGATTCCCTTGAAGTCACTTCCCTCAGAGTTTCCCATAGCGAGTCTTCATTGGCTTACAATTTTCGTTTTAAGGAAGGAAAAAAAGAATTGATCTATTCTGGAGACACCTCTCCTAATCCTTTCCTTTTTCAAGAAGCAGAAGGGAAAGACTACCTTATCCACGACTGCAGCGCACCTTCGCGCTTTTTTATCCAGTATCCTTCCCTTAGCACAATGCATACTCATTCCCTTGAACTTGGAAAAATCAGCCAAAAAGCTGGAGTTAAATGCCTTATCCCTTGCCATTTTTTTGGGGAAGTGGAGTTCTCTCTTTCTGAAATTGAAGGGGAGATAAGGAGAAACTATAAAGGGAGACTTATAATTCCCAAGGATTTTGAAAGAATAAAATTATGAGAGGAATCAAAATTTTCATCTTTTTTTTATTTTTTTCTTTTTTTTCTTTAACCTTGACAAATCTCTCTTTTTCAGGAGAAGAAATGGCTGATTTAGTCCTTATCAATGGAGCTTTGTGGACAGTAAATCCCAAACAGCCTTGGGCAGAGGCAGTGGCATTGAAAGGAGAAGCTATTCTTGAAGTAGGTTCAACCAAGGAAATTAAAAAGTTAATCGGCGCAGAGACTTCTGTCATCGATCTAAAAGGGGCGTTAGTACTTCCTGGATTTGTTGACAGTCATACTCATTTTCTTGATGGAGGATTTTCCCTTCTTAGCATTCGCCTCAGAGACGCTAGTTCCAGAGCAGAGTTTGTCTCCAGAATTGAAAAGAAGGCCAGAGAGCTCAGAAAAGGAGAGTGGATTCTCGATGGTGAATGGGATCACCAACAGTTCGACCCTCCTGAGTTGCCGAGAAAGGAGTGGATTGACGGGGTCACACCCGATAATCCTGTTTGCGTCAACCGCCATGATGGCCACATGGTTCTTGTGAATAGCTTAGCTTTGAAAATTGCCGCTATCACAAAAAATACTCCTTCCCCTGAGGGAGGCGAAATTCTCAAAGACACTAAGACAGGAGAGCCTACAGGAATTTTGAAAGACGCAGCCATGGATCTTGTCATGAGACATATTCCAGAACCATCCTTCAAAGAAAGGCTGAGGGCTGCAGAGGTAGCTCTTCAACATGCACTTCGACGAGGCGTCACATCTGTTCATGATATGGCTGATGCCTCAAATTTTGAGGTTTACCAAGAGCTTCTCAAGAGCGGCAAACTCACTTCCCGTCTTTATCTCTTCATCCCTGTTACTGAGGTTGAACTTTACACTCGCCTAAAATTAAAAACGCCTTTTGGCACTAATCTTTTGAAGATCGGCGGATTAAAGGGATTTGTTGATGGTTCCTTAGGCTCATCGACGGCATTATTTTTTGAGCCCTATACAGATGATCCCCAAAAAAATGGTTTGCTTCACTCCCAGATGTTTCCAGAAGGGATCATGGAGAAAAGAATCATCATGGCTGATAAAGGCGGTCTCCAAGTTGCCATCCACGCCATTGGAGATAAGGCCAATTCACTCATTCTCGATATCTTTGAGAAGGCGATCGCTCAAAATGGCAAAAGGGACAGGCGCTTCAGAATTGAACATGCTCAGCATCTGAGGCCCCAAGACGTTGAGCGGATGGGGAAGCTTGGAATCATTGCCTCTGTTCAACCCTATCATGCTATAGACGATGGCCGATGGGCAGAGAAAAAAATTGGGAAAAAAAGATGTGAAGACGCATATCCCTTTAAATCTCTTCTGGAGAAAGGAGTGACGCTGGCCTGTGGCTCGGATTGGACTGTTGCTCCCTTAGATCCTCTGACAGGGATTTATGCGGCAGTCACTCGCCAGACAACAGATGGCAAGAATCCTCGAGGTTGGTTTGCGGAACAGAAAATTTCCATCGAGGAAGCCATCGAAGGTTATACGCTAGCCGGAGCTTATGCTGAATTTGCTGATCATCTCAAAGGCTCAATTGAAAAGGGCAAGCTGGCTGATTTGGCGGTCCTGGGCCAGAATATTTTTAAGATTCCGCCCGAGAAAATTAAAGAGACTGAAGTCAAGATGACCATTTTTAATGGAAAAATTATCCACAAGAAATAACTGATTCCTTTCTCGCTCAGAGGTCATTCATCTTCAAATCAATAAATTTCTATCCCTCTTATTGTGCTTAAAAAAATTATTTGGTATGATAATCTGTCTTTTTTGATGGAGGAAACATGAATGTTGGTGTCATCAACGAAAGTTGCAAGATAGAAAATAGGGCAGGCCTGACACCGAGTGGTGTTTCCTTTTTAATGGAAAAAGGATACACGATTTATGTTCAAGCCGGAGCTGGATTAAAAGCTGGCTACACCAACGAGGACTATTCCTCTCAGGGAGCAAAAATAGTTTTTACCGAGGAGGAAGTTTTTGGTCGCTCTGATATTGTTCTCAACATCTCTCCCCTCAATCAAGAAGAATGTAAACTTGTCAGAAAGGATCAGGTTTTATTTGGATTTCATCATCTGGCTGTCTCCAGAAAAATCCTTGTGGAAGAGCTTCTCCAAAAAAACGTGATCATCATCGGCTATGAGATAGTTCAGGAAGGAGATGAAGTCCTTCCCTTTATTGAGAGTTTGGGTGAAGTGGCAGGCCAGATGTGTCTTGTCATCTCTGGTCATTTACTTCAAACCAACCAAGGCGGTCGAGGAATGATAATTGGGGGAGTTGTCAGTGTTCCCCCTGCCACAGCTGTTATTGTTGGCAGTGGAGTCCTGGCCAGAAGTGCAACAAGGGCTATGCTGGGAGCAGGAGCTCATACCATTGTCCTTGGCCATAACATGGATCGACTGAGAAGATTGGAGGAGATGACTTCAGGAAAAGTGATAACCCTTATCGGCACAAAATATAATTTGGCTCGAATGACAAAGATTGCTGACATTCTGATCGGCGCAGTACTTCGGCCCGGAGAGAGGGCACCCATCATGATCACCAGGGACATGGTCAAAACAATGAAAAAAGGTTCAGTGGTTATCGATTTGGCCATAGATCAGGGAGGCTGTATTGAAACAAGCCGGCCGACAACTCTTGAACATCCGACTTATGTCGAAGAAGGAATTATTCATTATTGCGTTCCCAACTTTACGTCCGCTGTGAGCAGGACCTCGACCAAGGTCTTATCCAATTTGGTTGTTCGCTATTTGCACCAGATTGGCGAACTAGGAATTGAACAAGCACTAAAAGAGAATCAGGCATTAGCTAGAGGTGTGTACATCTATCGGGGAGCGATTGGCAAAAAAAATATCGCAGAAAGATTTGGCCTGAAATATAGAGAAATCTCCTTTTCTTGATCAAAGGAATCTCGACACAAATGGAAGATATTCTCAGCGAATTCGGTGCTGAACAAAGAAATCTCATTCATATTCTTCACAGAGTCCAGGCAAAATATGGCTATATTCCGCCTCAGGCTATTTCCCCGATCGCTCGTCATCTGCGAATTTCTGAGAGTGAAATCTTCGGCATTCTGACTTTTTACAAAGCCTTTAGCCTGGAACCTCGAGGGAAACACTTGATAACTATTTGTATGGGAACAGCTTGTCATGTAAGGGGAGCGCCGATGATTTTGGATGAATTTAAAAGAAGGTTAAAAATTGAACCAGGCGAAACAACTGAAGATAAAATGTTTTCCTTAGAGACGGTGAATTGTGTTGGAGCTTGCGCTTTAGGTCCTATTGTTATTACGGACGGTTCCTATCATGGCCAAATGAGAACAAGAGAAGTCTCAGGACTCATTGAAAAATATATGCAAGAAAAAAGCGACTAATTTTGAGGAATGACTAAGATCGACATTACTAAGCTAGAAGAAATAAGAGCGAAGATTTTGGAATCCCAAGACAAAGAAAGAACATGCATCACCATCTGTGGAGGGACAGGTTGCCACGCCTATGGCTGCGTGACGGTCGCTCAAGCTTTTATGGATGAAGTCAAAAAACAAGATCTTCAAGATCTTGTCAGCGTCAAAACAACAGGGTGTCATGGTTTCTGCGAAAGGGGGCCAATTGTTGTCATCCAACCTGAAGGAGTTTTCTACCAAAGAGTCAAACTCGACGATATCGAAGAGGTCATATCTCGAACGATAATAAATAAAAAGATCATAGACAGGCTTCTTTATGTTGATCCGAAAACTCAGGAAAAAATAGTTTATGAAAAAGAAGTTCCCTTTTATAAAAAACAAGAACGACTCATTTTCGGCAATAATGGCTTTATTGATCCTACTGACATCAAAGATTATATAGCCTTGGATGGATATAAGGCTCTGTCCAAGGTTCTTTTTGATATGACATCTGAGGAAGTCATCGCTGAAATAAAGGCTTCTGGCCTAAGGGGAAGAGGAGGGGCAGGGTTTTCCACAGGGAAAAAATGGGAAATTTGCCGTGGGGTCAGCTCTGATGTGAAATACATCATCTGCAATGCCGATGAAGGAGACCCCGGAGCCTACATGGACAGGAGTCTTTTAGAAGGCAATCCGCACAGTGTTATCGAAGGGATGATTATTGGGGCCTATGCCATTGGTGCGACAGAAGGATTTATTTATGTCCGGCTAGAATATCCTTTAGCTGTGAAGCATGTGACCATCGCTTTAGATCAGACAAAGAAGTTTGGTTTGCTGGGCAAATCCATTCTTGGCTCAGAATTCCATTTTGATATTCATATCGTTCAGGGCGCAGGCGCTTTTGTTTCAGGAGAAGAAACTGCAATGATGGCTTCTATAGAAGGCAGGCGAGCTTTCCCTAAACAGAGACCTCCTTTTCCTGCTCAGGAAGGGCTGTGGGGTAAGCCCACCAACATCAACAATGTCGAGACATGGGCTAATGTCCCTTGGATAATAAATAAAGGAGCTGATTGGTATTCCGGGATAGGTACAAAAACGAGCAAAGGAACAAAAATATTTTCTCTAGTTGGAAAGATAAACAACACAGGACTAGTGGAAGTGCCCATGGGTATGAAACTGAGAGAAATTATCTATGATATCGGGGGCGGTATAAGAAACAATAAAAAATTTAAAGCTGTCCAGACAGGAGGGCCGTCTGGAGGATGTATTCCTGCCCAGATGCTCAATCTTCCCATTGACTATGAAACTTTAACTCAAGCTGGATCGATGATGGGCTCTGGCGGAATGATTGTCATGGACGAAGAGACCTGTATGGTGGATATTGCCCGCTATTTTCTGAATTTTACTCAGGAGGAATCCTGCGGCAAGTGCGTTCCTTGTCGCGTAGGGACAAAGCAGCTGGTAGAAATTTTAACTCGAATCACACAGGGCAAAGGAGAAGGAGAGGATTTGGAACACCTTGAAGAGTTGGCCAAAACTGTAAAAACTGCCTCCCTCTGTGGATTGGGACAAACAGCTCCCAACCCTGTGCTCACCACCCTCCGCTATTTTCGGGATGAATATGAAGCTCATATTAAAGAGAAGAGCTGTCCTGCTCTGGTCTGTAAGGATTTGATTTCTTACTTCATCGAGCCAGATAAGTGCGTCGGATGTCTTTTGTGTTTGAAAAATTGTCCAGTCAAAGCTATAAGCGGCGAGAAGAAAAAGGTCCATGTCATTAACCAGGAACTGTGCGTGAAGTGCGGAGCTTGCTTAGATATCTGTCCTCCTAAGATTAAAGCTGTTTCCAAATATACAGGCAAGAAAAGAGAAAGAGTTCTCCAAAAAATGGAATCAGGAAGAGACAAGAAATGAAACTCATCATCGACAACCAGAAGATTGAAGTTGAAGAGAAGAAAACGATCTTAGAAGTAGCCAGGGAGAAAGGCATCTTTATTCCTTCTCTCTGCGATCATCCGCGATTAACTCCTTTTGGCGGTTGTCGCCTTTGTCTTGTGGAGATAAAAGGCCGAAGAGGTTTCTCTCCCTCCTGCAGCACAATTGTTGAGGATGGAATGGAGGTTTTAACTCAAACCACCGAGCTCAAGTACCTGAGAAGGCAGATTCTGGAGTTAATTCTTTCTGAACATCCGCATGCCTGCCTTATCTGCAGTGAGAAAGAAAAATGTGATGAACATAAAGGAACAATCCGCAAGGTGGGGGAGGTAACAGGCTGTGTCCTTTGTTCAAATAATTGTCGTTGCCAGCTTCAGGAAGTGGTGGAGGCACTAAAAATAGATAGAGTTGGCTTTCCTGCTCTCTACCGCAATTTTGAAGTTCAAAAGGACGATCCTTTCTTTGATCGCAACTACAACTTGTGCATTCTCTGTGGAAGATGCGTCAGGGTCTGCCATGAAGTAAGAGGTGCCTCTGTGCTTTCCTTTGTCTTTAGAGGTTCTCAGAGTGCAGTTGGAACAGTGCTCGACCGAACACTTCTTGAATCAGGTTGCCAATTCTGTGGCGCCTGTGTTGATGTCTGTCCCACAGGTGCTCTAGTTGAAAGAGCGATAAGACCTGAGACCGTTCCTGATACAAAATTGGAGACAATTTGCCCTCTTTGTAGCATTGGCTGTGAGCTGACTGTGGAGCTTAAAGATGGGAAAATAAGAAGCACTTTTCCTTCAGAAAAGGGAACAGTGAATCAAGGTCAGGCTTGTCTCAAAGGCCGTTTTACGATAAGGGATTTGGTTTATAGCCCTCGAAGGGTTCTCAAGCCTCTTATCAGGTTGGATAAAGAACTTAAAGAAGTGAGTTGGGAAGAAGCTCTTTGTTTTGTTGCCCAAAAAATGAAGAGATACAAAGGCAAAGAAATAGCTTTCGTTGCCTCTGCCCAGGCATCTTCGGAGGAAAATTTTCTTTTCCAGAAGTTTGCCCGGGAAGGGTTGAATTCAGAAAACATTGGGATTTCCCCTCGATTTTCTCCCTTGGCAAGCTATTGGGATGCAGTCCAAGGAAATGGTCTTAAGCCTAATTTAAATTTTGAGATTAAAGATATTGCTAAGGCGAGGACGATTATTGTCATTGGAGCTGATGTTGCCATTTCTGAGCCTATTGTCTGGCTAGAAATTTTCCAAGCCATCAAAAAAGGTGCAAAGCTCATCATCGTCAACCCAAAAGAGATTTCCATCAATCGTTTCTCTTGGCGCTGGCTTAAAATAAAGCCAGGGACAGATTTTTATCTTTTTGGTTTCCTTTCCAAATTCCTCCTTCAAAGCAAAAAGACCAAAAATCTTTCCCAGATTGAAGGATTTGAATCCTTCAGGAATTCTCTTAACAAGCTTTCTTTATCCGAAGTTTTCGAGATGACAGGAATTAAAGAAGAAGATTTAGAGAAAGTGGCTGGAGTCCTTCTGGGTGAAAAGCCTGCCATTTTCCTCTTCGGCCAAGGATTGACTCAGCATCCCTGGGGAAGGGAGAATGTGGGTGCACTCTGGAATTTAGCCCTCCAGACTCAAGCCAAGCTTATTCCTATTGGTCAAGAAAACAATTCAAGAGGAGCATTTGCGATTTGGTCAAATTCATCTAGAAATGGCGTAACCTTTGATCAAATAATCCAATCTATTCGAGAAGGTGGACTTAAAGCTCTCTTTCTAGCTGGACCTGCCTCCGACTTGGATGGCTCCAAGCTTGAATTTCTCGTTATTCAGGACTGTTTCATGAATGAAAATGCGAAATTTGCTGATGCAGTCCTGCCGGCAACAACTTTTGCTGAGGCTGAAGGGACTTTTGCTAATTTGGAAGGCAGGGTTCAGAAGTTTGAGAAAGTCATCGACGCTTTGGGAGAAGCGAAACCTGATTGGTGGATCATTTCTCAATTGGCTCAAAAAATGGGGCTTAAAGGATTTTCTTATAAAAGTCCATTGGAAATCATGGAAGAGATGAACAGAGTTATTCCAGGTTTCAGTGGAGTTTCCTACTCCAACTTGAAAAAGAGGAATGCGATCTTTATTCAGGAAGAGAAGAAAAAATCGAAAAAATTTATCCTTCTTGAGTACCAATATTCCCCTGTCAAAGCCAGCAAAGTCGATCCCTTTCCCCTGATTCCTAATAACGCTCTAGATAATTACAGGAGTCTTGACTTAAGTAAAGAAATTAAAGGCCTGAGAATAATCAGGAATTTGAGACGGATGAGAATAAATGCTGAGGATGCCCAAAATCTCAAATTGAGAGAGGAAGAAAAGACAAAAAGAGGTAAATGATGGCCAAGATTTTGCAAAGAGTACGCTTAGTCCCGAATATCCATCTTCTTGAGGTCCACGCTCCTGAGATAGCTCGAAAATGCCTGCCTGGCCAGTTTTTGATCATCATGCCTGATGAGCGAGGCGAAAGAGTTCCTTTGACAATTGCAGACTGGGATCCAGAACGAGGCTCAGTCACTTCCGTCTTCATGATCGTTGGGACTTCCACTCATAAGCTTTCTCTTCTCAAGCCTAAAGATGAGGTTCCTGTTTTTGTCGGACCCTTGGGTAAGCCCTCTGAAATTAAAAAATTTGGGACTGTGCTCTGCGCGGGCGGCTGTTTTGGCATAGGAGCCATATATCCTCTTGCCCGGGCTCTCAAAGAGAGCGGAAACAAGATTATCACTCTTATAGATGTTAAAGCAAATTATCTTCTTTATTGGGAAGATAAACTCAGGCGGGTGAGTGATAAATTTTTTATTTCAGCTCGGGATAGTTCCAATGAGACGAGGGATTATATCCCCAAGAAGATCAAGGCAATTATTGAAAAAGAAAAGGAAATTGACCGCGTCATAGCCATCGGCTGTACTTACTTGATGTACGCCTGTTCTGAGGCAACCAAGCCCTATGGTTTAAAAACTATGGTCAGCCTCAATCCGATCATGGTCGATGGAACGGGGATGTGCGGTGCTTGTCGAGTGACAGTAGGTGGTAAAACAAAATTTGCTTGTGTTGACGGACCTGATTTTGATGGCCATCTGGTTGATTGGGAAGAGCTTTTTGCTCGGAGAAGATCTTATTTTGACGAGGAGATTCAGTCTCTCTGTCAATGGGAGAAAAACAATTTTCCATAAAAGCTAAGAAGAGGGAAGTAAGTCTAAGATGGATGAAAAAAAGGAAAAATCGCCTGAACAAAAAGAGCGGTTAAAGGCTGAATACGACAAAGAATGGCGAAAAGTTTTGCGCAAGTCTATTCCTGTTAAAGAGAGAATGAAGATTCCGCGCCAGAAGATGCCGGAACGCAAACCAGAGGAAAGAAACAAAGATTTCAACGAAGTCAACCTCGGGCTGGATTCAAGCCAAGCCCTGATCGAAGCTCAGAGATGTCTGGACTGCGCCAATCCTCAGTGCGTCGATGGCTGCCCAGTAAGCATTGATATTCCAAGTTTCATAAAGCTTATCGAGAAGGGAGATATCATAGCCAGTGTTAAGAAGATAAAGGAGACGAATAGCTTGCCCGCTATCTGCGGCCGGGTTTGTCCTCAGGAGAGCCAGTGCGAGATGGTTTGTAACTTGAAAAAAGCGACAGGAGTTTCGGTTGCCATCGGAAACTTGGAAAGGTTTATCTCAGATTATGAAAGGCTCAAGGGGGAAGTTTTTATCCCCCAAATCTCACCTTCAACAGGAAAGCGAGTGGCCATTATTGGAGCTGGTCCAGCAGGTCTGACTGTGGCAGGAGAATTAGCCAAAAAAGGGCATAAGGTAATCATTTTCGAGGCTCTTCACATAGCTGGAGGAGTTCTCGTCTATGGAATACCTGAATTCAGGATGCCAAAGAACATTCTCAAGGCAGAGGTCCAATATTTAGAAGAGCTTGGAGTAGAAGTAAGAACGAATTTTGTGGTTGGGAAGACTGTCACTCTGGAAGATTTGAAGAAGGAAGGCTTTGATGCTTTTTTTATAGGGACAGGAGCTGGATTGCCCAATTTTATGAGAATTCCAGGAGAAAATCTTGTTGGAGTTTATTCGGCCAACGAATATCTGACGCGGGTGAATCTGATGCGGGCCTACGAGTTTCCAGAATATGACACGCCTGTTTTTTTGGGTAAGAGAGCCGCTGTTATTGGCGGCGGGAATGTAGCCATGGATTCAGTTCGAACAGCAAAGAGGCTGGGAGCAGAGTTGGCGGCCATCATCTACCGCCGCTCTCACCAAGAGATGCCGGCCCGAGTTGAAGAAGTGAAACACGCTGAGGAAGAAGGTATTGAGTTTCACTTCTTGACTGCTCCTATTCGATATATTGGCGATGAGAAAGGTAGAGTCAGGGCTATGGAATGTCTGCGTATGGAACTTGGAGAACCTGATGATTCAGGACGGCGGCGGCCGGTTCCAATCAAGGGTTCTGAATTTATCACGGAAGTCGACTTGGTTGTAGTGGCCATTGGCCAGAGCCCCAATCCCTTAATCCCTCAAACAACACCAGAGCTGAAAGTGGGGAAATGGGGAAATGTCGAAGTCGATTGGAACACCATGGCTACGAGTATGGAAGGGGTTTATGCAGGAGGTGACATCATCAGAGGCGGAGCTACTGTTATTTTGGCCATGGGAGATGGCCGAATCGCTGCTTCGGAGATTGATAAATATTTGAAAAATTACAAAGGATGAGTCATCTTATGCAGTAGTGTCTTTGGGGGGATTGAGATGAGTTGGGTTGACGATTATAAAAAAAAGCTGGGTACTGGTGAAGAAGCAGTTTCTGTGATTAAAAGCGGTGACCGTATCTATATCAGCGGTAATGCAGCGACTCCTTATGCGTTGATGAAGGCTTTGGCCTTAAAAAAGAATAAATTGGAGAATGTGGAACTTGTTCATGTTCTCCTTATGGGAGAGGATCCTCTTTCTAAGCCTGAGATGGAAGGTCATTTTCGGCACAACTCCCTTTTTGTCGGACCAGCAGACAGGAAAGCCATCAATGAAGGTCGAGCAGATTATGTTCCGATCTTTCTCCATCAAATTCCAGAGCTTTTCTATTCAGGACAGATGCCTTTAGATGTGGCCATGCTCCATCTTTCTTCACCTGATGAGCACGGATTCATGAGTTTTGGCGTTGAAGTTCTGGCTTCCAAGGCTGCAGCCGAGAAGGCAAAAATTGTTATCGCCCAGGTCAATGAGAAAATGCCTCGAGTTTTGGGAGATTCTTTTATCCATGTTTCTCGAGTTCAAAAAATTGTCGAGATTTCTGAGCATTTGCCTGAGCTCGAGCGAAATCCTTTCAGTGAAGTGGAAAGAAAGATAGGCAAATACATAGCTGATTTGATTGAGGATGGCTCGACCCTGCAATTGGGTATAGGAGGCATTCCGGATGCTGTGCTTGCAGCCCTGAAAGAAAGAAGAGATTTGGGTATCCATACTGAGATGGTTTCTGATGGAGTCATGGAGGCCATTGAAGCAGGAATCGTCACTGGAGCTAGAAAAACATTTCACCCTTATAAAGTCGTTTTAACCTTTATCTTGGGTTCCTCGAGGCTCTATGATTTTGTCGATAATAATCCCATTTTCGAAGCGCATCCCACAGATTATACCAATCACCCCTTTAATGTTTCGCGAAATGATAACATGATCGCCATAAATTCAGCCATTGAAGTGGATATCACGGGACAGGTTTGTTCTGATTCTATCGGCAGTTTCATCTACAGCGGATTCGGCGGCCAGGTTGATTTTATTCGCGGTGCTGCCCATTCTGTCGGAGGTAAGCCCATCATCGCCTTCCCTTCCACAGCAAAAGATGGAGAGATGTCAAGGATTGTTCCATTCCTGAAGAAAGGGGCAGGAGTGGTGACAACAAGGGCCGACGTCAAATATGTTGTCACAGAATATGGTGTTGCCTATCTTCATGGCAAGAATCTTCAAGAAAGAACAAGAGCTCTCATCAATATCGCCCATCCCAAATTTAGATCAGATCTCATCAGAGAAGCTAAGGCTCGCAACTTGCTTCGATAAATGGCTCGAATTTAATGCAGCAATCAGAGTTATTTCCGATGGAAAAAGGACATATCGGGACCGATGAATCGGGAAAAGGGGATTATTTTGGCCCTCTTGTTGTAGCAGGAGTATTCGTTCCGGATGAGCAACAGGAGGTTCTCAGAGAATTGGGCGCAAAGGACAGCAAAAAATTCTCTGATAACCGTGTCAGGGAGATAGCTAAAGTCATAAAAAAAGGCTACAAGCATTCACTGGTTATTATCGGCTCGGAAAAATACAATGAGCTTTATGGAAAGCTCAGGAATCTCAACAGAATCCTTGCTTGGGGCCATTCGCGAGCGATTGAAAATATTCTGGAAGAAGTCCATTGTTCCCTGGCTATTACGGACCAGTTTGGAGATAAGCTGTATGTCCTCAATGCCCTGATGAAAAAAGGAAAGACGATTGAGCTTATCCAAAAGCCTAGAGCAGAGGAAGACTTAGCTGTGGCCGCGGCCTCAATTTTGGCTCGGGCGGAATTCCTCAAAAGGCTCTCTTTCCTTTCCCAAGAAGTTGGCTTTGACCTGCCCAAAGGTTCTTCTCCTTTAGCTGAAGAGGCAGGGTTGAAATTGGTTAGGCTCCTTGGGGTCCAGGTTTTGGATAAGGTTTCGAAGAAGCATTTTAAACTCACGGAGCGGATCCTTAATTTAGTGAAGAATGGCTGATTTATTAAAAATTATCCTCATCATCCTTGTCCTCCTCTTTTTGATCAAGAAAAAATGGGATCTCGGATTTATTCTTATTCTGGAATCCCTTTTGACTGCTGTCTGTTTTGGACTTCATTTAAAAATATTTGCCAGGAATTTCTTAGGAGCTCTCATTTCCAGGGAAACTCTCAATCTTATTGGTATCATCCTCCTTGTTCTCTACCTTTTCAATTATCTCCAGAAGAGGGGGAATTTAGGGGTGATGGTCGATGCTCTCAAGAACTTAGTTCGTGATCCTCGCTTGATTCTGGCCATCCCTTCAGCTTTTATTGGACTTTTGCCCATGCCGGCAGGAGCTATGATGGGCGCGCCGATTGTGGATGAAGCAAGCAAACGCTGGAACCTTTCTCCCGCCTGGAAAACTTTTCTCAACTATTGGTTTCGTCATATTTGGGAATACAGTTGGCCCCTCTATCTCAATTTGATTCTGGCTGCAGCTATTGTTCGAGTCCCGATAAAGAAAATTTGTTTTTATCAATTTCCATTCACAATTTTGGCTGCCTCTTCAGGTCTGATCATTTTGTTTAAACATGTCCCTTATCTTTCCAAAGAAAATAAGAATATTAAAGATGAAAGGTATTTGGCTGACCTTTTCAAAGTCTTTTTCAGTATCTGGCCTATCCTCTTAACAATCGTTTTGATTTTTGCCTTTAAATTCAGCATGCTTTTTTCTCTTGGTTTGGCCAGTTTTTTAAGTCAACTTTTTTCGAGGATGAAGGTCAAGGAGAGATTAAAAATTATCTTCGAGAGCATTTCTTTGAAGATTGTCTTGCTAGTGGCATCTCTTATGGTTTTTAAGAGAATTCTTGAAGTCTCTGGAGCTTTAGATTCAGTCGTCCGGGTTTTTTCGCCTGAAGGCCTCTCAGCCTATTTTCTCCTTTTTGCCGCTCCTTTTTTTATCGGCCTGTTGACAGGGGTCAATCAGGCTTTTGTTGCCATTTCTTTTCCTCTTCTCCTTCCAATTATTGGTTCTGCTCATCCCGATATGGTGCTGGTGATGTTCGCTTATGTCAGCGGCTTTGTCGGGATTCTCCTCTCTCCAGCGCACCTTTGCTTGGCTCTGACAGCAGATTATTTCAAAGCAGAGCTTCGCGACGTTTATAAAATCTTGATTTGGCCTGTGAGTGTTGTTTTCGCAGCTGCGCTTCTCGTCTTGATCATATTTCGAATCCTATGAGAGAAACGAAAAGACTTTATTTTGAAAATCCTTATGAGGTTGAATTTGAAGCGAATGTCCAAAGAAAGCTCATTTATGAAGGCAATCCAGCGCTCATCCTTGACCAGACTTGTTTTTATCCTGAGTCAGGAGGACAGCCTTCAGATAGAGGAACAATAAACGAGATTGAGGTCGTTAGGGTTTTAGAAGAAGGCTCTCAAATCGTTCACCTTCTTAAGGAAGATATCACGTCTCAGAAAGTAAAGGGAAAAGTGGACTGGCAGGTTCGCTTTGACCACATGCAGCAGCATTCAGGTCAACATATTCTTTCCCAGAGTTTTTATGAGCTCTTGCATGGAGAGACCCTTTCTTTTCATCTGGGAGAAGAATCTTCTACTGTTGAGATCGGTTTAGAGAAAATTAGGGAAGAAGACGTAGAAAGAGTTGAAAAGCGCGCCAACGAGATTATTTTCCAAGATAGAGAAATAAAAAACTATTTTGTTCATCAGGAAAAAATAGAGGAAATTCCCTTAAGAAAGCCTCCCAAAAAAGAAGGTTTGATTCGAGTCGTTGAGGTTTCCGATTTTGATTATTCTGCCTGTGGAGGGACTCATTGCCGAAGATCAGGGCAGATCGGAATGATAAAAATTACCAAGTGGGAAAGGATCAGGAACAATCTCAGATTCGAGTTTCTCTGTGGAGAAAGGGCTCTCAGAGATTATGCTTTGAAAAGCCAAATCCTCCGCCAGCTTTCCACCCAGTTGACTGTTCATGAGAAGGAACTTTCGTCCTCCATTGAAAAGCTGTTTCAGGATTTAAAATCACTTAAGAAAAAAACAAAAAAGCTTCAGGAAAAGATGGCTTTTTATGAAGCTCAAGAAGTCATCAAAAATTCTAAAGGAAAAGTCATTAAAGAGATCCTCAAGGAGAAAACGCCTGAGGAAGCAAGGCTCTTGGCTTTAAACATTACGAGACAAGGTGATTTTGTTGTCCTCTATGGGCTTGAGGCAGGCACAAGAGGACATCTTGTCTTAGCCTGTTCTGAGAATCTCAATCTGGATCTAAGAGAACTTGCCCCCGTCATTTCTTCCTTCGTCAAAGGAAAAGGAGGCGGAAGTTTTTCTTTGGTTGAGATTGCTACCGAAGAGAAAGCAAATCTGGAATTAGCCCTTGATAAGGCTTATGAATATATAAAGCAAAGAATATAAAAATTGCGGGGTACCTTGTCATAAAGAAGTGTGGACATTCAGGCAAAAATTTTATTCATGTCTTAAAGAGATGATGGGGTCCACCTTGGCTGCCTTTTGAGCGGGGAAAATACCAAAGAAAAGACCTACTGAAATCGAGACAAACAATCCTAAAAGAACGGACCAGGGTGTGACAGAAGCAGGAAGAGGAGTGGCTGATCTGACAAGAAAAGCTATGGCAAAACCCATGATTATTCCCAAAACTCCTCCAGTTGCTGTTAAGAATATGGCCTCGATCAGGAACTGCTTTAAGATATCTCCAGAACGGGCTCCAATGGCTTTGCGGATTCCAATTTCTCTTGTTCTCTCCTTAACAGAAACCAGCATGATATTCATGACTCCGATCCCGCCGACAAGAAGACCAATTGAGGAGATAACAATCATCACTAGGTAAGCAGCGCCTGTAATTTGGTTATAAAGGTCAATTATGCTCTCTTGAGTGTAAACCGCAAAGTCATTGGGTTTTCCGAAACCCACTTTTCTTCTTTTGCGGAGCAAATTAGTGATCTGGTCTATGGTTTCTTGGATATAGCCATGTTTTTTTGGTACGGCTATAATCTCAATGTTTGACAGATCATAAGGAAAATATTTCATCAAAGTTGTGATGGGAATGCCCACAAAATTATCCCGGCTTTGTCCGAACATGCTGCCTCTTTTTTGAAGAACGCCAACAACAAGGAATTTTTCGGGACCGATTCTGATTTCTTTTTCCAGAGGGTTTGTATGAGGAAAAAGAATCTCAGCCAGGTCATAACCGAGGACACAGACTTTGGAGTTGTGAGAGATATCGGATTCGCCTAAAAATCTTCCCTTTTGGGGGAAATAGACAGAGAGAACTTGAGGAAATTTATCGTTCATTCCCATAATCAGGGAATCTTGAGTTTTAATATTCTGATATTTAATGGTCGTACTCTCAAAAATGTCGGCAAGGAGGTTTACAGCTACCGCTTTGACCAAAGAGCATTCTTTCTCCAGAGCAGAGGCATCTTCAAAGGTGAGGTCTTTTCTCTTCCTTTCTTCTTCAGTTCGATTACCGATTTGAATGCTGGGCTCAAATTTGGTCACAATGATGATATCTGAACCTACGGATTCTAGTTCTCTTAAAAAAGACCTGTTCAAGCCCTGAATGACAGAGACCATCCCGATAACAGTCATGACTCCAATCACGATTCCCAGAAGAGTCAGAAAAGAGCGGAGTTTATGGGTCTTGAGGGAATCAATGGCCATATTGAAGATTTCTCTGAAGATTCCTAATCTCATTGTTCTGACCTTAGAGCTTCAATAGGATTAAGCTTTGAAGCTTTGTTCGCAGGATAAATGCCAAAAAAGAGGCCGATAGAGGTGGACATGAAAATAGCGATGATAATAGAAACAGGTTCGACACTTGAAGGCATGGAAGTTGTGGCTGAGATAATTTTTGCGATGCCTATCCCAAAAAGTATTCCAATGATCCCTCCTGTTGCAGAGATAACAGAGGATTCTATCAAAAATTGAAACAGAATATCCCTGCGCCTGGCGCCTACAGCCATGCGGACTCCAATTTCTTTGGTTCTTTCGGTCACAGCGACGAGCATGATGTTCATAACCACAATCCCGCCAACGAGGAGGGCAATGGAAGATATGGCAATCATGGCAAAATAAATGCCTGAAGTCGCTGTTTTATAAAACTGGATGAAGGTTTCAGAAGTTCGGAAAGAGAAATCATCTTTATCATTAAAGGAACGATGACGAGCAGAACGGAGAATAGTCCTCACTTCTTCCTGGGCTTTTTCCATCTGTTCCTGAGAGATAGTATGGATGTTGATGTTGATGCTCCTTCTTGCGCCGTAGATTTTTTGGAAGGTTGTGATAGGAATGCGGACGTAATTGTCTTGGCTCATCCCTAGGATTTTTCCTTTTTTTTTGCCAATGCCGATCACAAAAAAATTATGTGGGCCAACTTTGATCCATTTTCCCAAAGGATCGAGATAAGGAAACAATTTCTCTGCAACATCTGCGCCTATGATCGAGACATAGCGGGAATGATCTTCATCCTCTTTTTGAATCTGTTTTCCTCTTTCCAGCTCAAGGACTGAGCCAATCATATGGTCGAGATAAGTCACCCCTCCGATCTCCACATTCTTCAATTCTTGATTCCTAAATTTGACAGTTCGGGATGCTGAGCTGGTGGCCCCAACCAATTCGCAGGATGTGCAGTGGCTGCGAAGGAGCCTCATCTCTTCTAAAGTCAGATTTTTTCTCTTCATCTGTTCCTTGAAATCCTTCAAGGATGTCCCCATTATAGAAAATTTTGATACAGAAAAGTCGTTTGCGCCAAAAAAAGACATTTTGGTATAGACGTAATTATTTAGGCCCTGAATAACAGAGACAATGGTAATGATAGTTAAGACGCCAATAATGATTCCAAGAAGAGTCAGGAATGTCCTTAATTTATTCGCCCAGAAAGAGGCCATGGCCATCAAAAAAGATTCACCAAGATTAATTCTCGCCATTTTCTAGACTTTTATTTTACATCAAATCATACGAGAGAGAGAAGAAAAGGTTTTTTTCGGAAACGCCTTTTTTCCTTTTTCGAATTCTCTGCTCTTGACAACTTTTGATTGAGGAAACAAAATGAAAGGGAGTAATTGGATGTTTTTCAGAGAGAGGAGGAGCGTTTATGCCCAGCAAAGATAAAAGTCAGCACTCAGAAATATTGGCCCCTTGTCTTTATTTCAAGCAGCCTGGCCGTGAAAATACCCATCTTGCCCTAGAGATGGCGGCCAAAAGGGCAGAAGAATTGGGAGTTCGCAACATTGTTGTGGCCACTACTTCTGGAGAGACAGGCCTTGAGGCAGTGCGCCTTTTTCCATCAAAAGATTTGGTTATTGTTACTCACTCCACAGGCTTTTTACGTCCAGATTTTCAAGAGCTTGAGTCACGCTTCCGCAAGAAAATTGAAGAGGCAGGGGCCAAAATTCTCACTTGCCAGCATGCCTTTGGCGGAGTAGGCCGCGCTGTCCGCAAGAAGCTGGGAACCTATGAGCTGGAAGAGATCGTTGCCTTCACCCTCCGCATCTTTGGAGAAGGGACAAAGGTTGCGGTTGAGATTGCCTGCATGGCTGCTGATGCAGGTCTCATCCCAACCAAGGAACTCTGTATCTCAGTAGGAGGCACAGGACGCGGAGCAGACACAGCTATCCTTCTTCGGCCTGCTCATGTTCAAAATTTCTTTGATACAAGAATTATCGAAATTCTGGCTAAGCCCAGGTTAGAATAATTTTGGAAAATGAAGAGGTAACTCTAACAAAGGAGCGAAGAATGAGGAAAATCTCAATTGCAGCTTTTGCTTTGGCTATTTTTCTTTTGTCTTTCTCAGGGGTCTCTGCTCAGGGTCTCTTTTATCTCGGATTTCAGGCGGGATTTTCCGCCCAGAAGCCGAGTCTTGAGGGGATAGAATTCAACACGAACACAAAGTTTCTTTATGGGCTCCGCGCAGGTGCGAGATTCCTGATGGTTGCTCTTGAGGCAAATTACTTCCAGGCTGTTCATAACCTGGAGCTTAAGGATCTTCTTTTGCTTAATTGGCAAGGCCGCCAGGTTGATTACAACTTCGTCGGGCTGAACTTGAAGTATATTTTTTCTCTTCTTATGGTGCATCCTTATTTAACCTTCGGCTATGGATATTATACGGCTGATATTCACGAGATTGATAAAGACAAGAATGGAGGGTTCAATTTTGGGATTGGTGTTGAATTAATGTTGGGGAAAAAATTTTCTTTTTTAGCCGAAGGCAAATATCACCATGTGAGACTTGATATTCAGAAAAGAGATCTGGGAATAGGCGATTTTACCCTGAGCGGTGGTTTGAATATCTATTTTTAGCTGACCCTTTGAATGCAAATCAGGCTGAATAAATTCCTTTCCCAAGCAGGGGTTGCCTCCAGAAGAGAAGCTGACCGGATGATCGAGGAGGGCAGAGTTAGAGTGAATAATCAACTCGTCGAGGAGCTGGGTTACAAAATAGACGACGAGAAGGATAGAGTTGAAGTTAACGGCAAAAAGGTCATAAGAGATGAAGAGCTGATCTATCTCGTTTTGAACAAACCTGCTGGCTATCTTGTCACATGCAAAGATCCTTTCCAAAGGCCAACAATTAAGAGCTTGCTTTCAGGCCTCCAAAAGAGAGTTTTTCCAATAGGAAGATTGGATTGCCAAAGTGAAGGGCTTTTGCTTTTGACAAATGATGGAGAACTGGCCTATCGCTTAACCCATCCTCGTTACAAAATCAAAAAGACATATTTGGTTAAAATCAAAGGCGAACTTGATTCTTCGGATCTGGATAAGTTGGAGCATGGCGTTTTAATTGATGGCAAAAAGACAGCACCAGCAAAAGTCGCGCTTCTTGCCTCAAGCCAAAAAAAGAGTCTACTGAAGATTGCAATCCATGAAGGAAGAAAGAGAGAAGTGAGAAAAATGTGCGAGGCCATTGGGCACGAAGTCCTGGAGTTAAAAAGAATAGCCTTTGCAGGCTTGAAATTGAATAAGCTTGAACCAGGAAAGTGGCGATACCTGACGCACCGAGAGATTGCCAGGCTCAAGGAACTTGTTGAGATGGAATAGTGTCAGGATTCTTTTTCGCCTGTAGTTCCAAAATCCTTCCAGCTCCGAGCCAGCCTTTGCATTTCCTGGTCAACCAGGTAATTCAGCGTCCCTTCCTCGAAAATTCCATCCTCTTTCCTCTCCCCGGCTTTTACTCCCGTCAGGATTTCAATTCCCTCGTCAATAGTTTTTATGGGATAGATATGGAACTTTCCATTAGCTACGGCTTCAATGACATCCGGGCGAAGCATAAGATTCTGGACGTTTTGATGAGGAATGATCACACCTTGAGTTCCAGTGAGACCTTTGGCCTTGCAGACATCGAAGAATCCTTCTATTTTTTCATTAACCCCGCCTATCGGCTGAATTTCTCCTTTCTGGTTTATAGAACCAGTGACAGCGATGTCCTGCCGCAGAGGCAATTGAGATAAGCTTGAAAGGATGGCATAGACCTCTGTCGAAGAAGCACTGTCCCCATCTACTCCAGAGTAGGACTGCTCAAAGGCAATGCTGGCAGAGAGAGAAAAAGGTTTGTTCTGGGCGTATTTTCCCCTTAAATAGCCCCCCAGGATCAAGACTCCTTTGTTATGAGTCCGGCCACTGAGATCAGCCTCTCTTTCAATGTTTATGACTCCTGCTCTTCCCACAGCAGTTCTGGCTGTGATTCGGGTGGGCTTGCCAAAGGCGAATTGGCCCATATCATAGATAGATAGACCGTTGACCTGACCAACAACTTTTCCTTCCGTATCGATCATGATCGTTCCTTCTTCAATGAGCTCTTGGATTTTGTCCTCGATGAGGCTTACTCGCTCGAATCGCTCTCGGATGGCTTTTTCCACATGCTCGCGGCTCACCAGCTTCTTTTCTTCTTTTTCAGCCCAGTAGTTTGCTTCCCTTATGACATCGGCGATGATATGGAAACGGGTCGAGATTTTTCTCTGTCTTCCTGAAATTCTTGTCCCGTATTCGATGATGGCGGCAATACCTCCTTTATCAAAAGGATGCAGTTTATCCTCATCACAAATTTTCTTTGTAAAGCAGACATAATCCCTGATTGTTTCATCGTCCTTGACTATTTCTGAGTCAAATTCAGCTTTGATCTTGAATATTTTCTTAAAATCTTCATCTAAATAATAAAAGAGATTGTAGATCTCGGCATCTCCGATCATCACCACTTTGACATCACACTTTATAGATTGAGGCTTAAGTCTACTCGTCGAGAAAAGGAAAAGAGAAGCATAATTCTGGATTTCAAATATTTGATTCCTCAAGGTTCTTTTTAAAGTAGGCCAAACGCCAGGCTCTATGATGGCGTCCAAAGCGTTGATCACTAAGTACCCACCGTTGGCTTTCAGGAATGAGCCTGCTTTGATTTTTGTGAAATCCGTTTGCCAGAAGTTGAAGCGACTGGCGGTAGATTCAATGGATCCAAAAAGGTTGACATAATTGGGGTTTGTCTCCATGAAGACAGGAGCGCCCTTTAAATCTGAATTATCAACAAGGAGATTAACTCGATATTCCAAGAAGGTGTCAACAACTTCTTTTTCCTTTTCTTCTTTTTTTTGACCTTTAAAAAGATCGATATTTTTAATCAGATTCTCTTCCACATCATTGAGATAATCTTCTATTTTGGGGAAAGGAAATTTGGTCCTAGTTTCGGAAACAGCACCTTTGATCATAGGAGTGATGGATTCTGCATCCCAGTTTTTAAGCAATGTCCTGGTTTCTTCTTCAATGTCTTTTAGCTCGTCAAAAATTTGTTCAAGCTTCTCCGTCAATTCTTCGTATTTTTTCTTCAGATTTTCAAACGCTTTTTGAGAAATCTTTTTTTCTTTGACCAAAGCTTCGATTTTATTGAAGGGAGTGGGATTGCCGTCGATCAGAGGGACAATGTCAGGCTTGACAAAAAATCCCATCTGAACTTGGATCATGGAAAATCCCTCTCTTTCGACTTCTTCTTCGAATTTCTTGAGAATTTCTTTTTGCTTTTTTTGCTGAGCTTCAATGATGTTATCCCTTTTTTCAGCATAGTACTTGCTCTTGAGCAGTTCAGGGACATTATGGATAAGCATCTCAATCAGATTCTTCATCGCTTGATTGAAAAGTTTTCCTTTTCCAGCAGGAAGTGAAATTGCTGTCGGTTCATCAGGGTTTTTGAAATTGTTGACATAAAGAATATCATCAGGAGTTTTTTCCTCTTTTTCCAGTTTTTCCAGGAGTTGTTTAATGGTCGTTGTTCGACCTGTTCCCACCATGCCTGTAATAAAGATATTGTAGCCCATGCTTTTGATATCCAGACCCGTTTTTATGGCCTTGAGAGCTCTTTCCTGGCCGATGATTTCGGAACAGGCCTCAGATTCATCAGTGGTGATGAATGGAATTTTTTCAGGGTCACATCTCCATCTCAATTTCTCTATAGGAAGTTCTTCGAAATTTGCACTTGTTTTCATCTTCTTCTCCTTTGGGTTTATTGAGAAAATATGTTCATTCATTTAACCACAAAAAAGCTGTAAAGACAAGCAGAGTGGGCAGACTTTTAAATTATGTATCAACTGGAGATCGGGATAAGAATTAAGGAATTAATCATCTCCGTTTCCGTGATGAGTAGATATTAAAAAATGCGAATGGGTGGCGCGGTGTGCGCCCTGCAACGCCCGCAGCGTAGGGGACCCCTCTCTTGATGGGTGCGGAGTGAGGACGGACAGGGAGACACCGCGACAGGACCCATGCATGAACCCTATCATCACGGAAAAAGAGATGCAATCCTTGTGCTAAAAGTTCGTGCAAAAAAAGCTGTTATCTGTTACAATAGGAAAAAATTTGGAGGGAATGAAGGTGAAAGATATCCGCATAGAAAGAGTGAAAACAAAGAGTGATATGAAAAGTTTTCTTTTCTTTCCGTGGAAAATCTATAAAGATGACCCAAACTGGGTTCCTCCATTAGTCATGGATATAAAAGAGAAATTGGACAAAGAAAAAAGCCCTTTTTTTGAACATGCGGACAGGGAATTATTTTTGGCTTATAGAGACAATGAAATCAGAGGGAGGATTGTTGCCATAATCGATGAAAATCATAATAAATTTCACAATGAAAAAGTTATCTTTTTCGGTCTTTATGAAAGTTTTAATGATCGGGATACAGCAGAAAGCCTTTTGAACGCAGTTTCCACCTGGGGAAAAGAGAAGGGGATGACTATCCTCAGAGGGCCGATGAATATTTCCATGAACGATGAATGTGCTTTCCTTCTCGAGGGCTTCGATTCCCCGCCTGTGATTATGATGCCTTACAATCCTCCTTATTATTTAGAGCTCATGGAGAAATGTGGTCTTGTTAAAGCCAAGGATTTATACGCTTTTTTCATGACCAAGGATCATGAGACAGCAGAAAAAGTCCAAGGCATCGTGATTGAGATCCGGAAGAAGACATCTGTCACCTTGAGAAGCATTGATATGAAGAACATCGATGAGGAAGCAGAGAAGATCAAATATGTTTATAACCACAGTTGGGAAAAGAATTGGGGATTTGTTCCCTGGACCGAAGAAGAAATGAATCACATGGCGAAAAAGTTGAAGCAATTGGCTGACCCTCATATCGTTATTCTGGCCGAAGATAAGGGCCGACCCATCGGTTTCACCTTTGGTCTGCCCAATTACAATGAAGTGATAAAAAAAATGAATGGAAGGCTTACTCCCTTGGGAATCATAAAATTTCTCCTTTATCGAAGAAAAATCAAAAGCATGCGGGCTCTGGTTTTTGGAGTTCTCAAGGAATATCGGCAGACGGGCGTCAGCTATCTCCTCTATTCAGAGCTGGAAAAAAATGCCAGGGCGAGGGGATATGAGTGGTGTGAGATGTCTTGGCAGCTCGAGGACAATAAAGCCATCAACAGGTTTTGTGCTTCGATCGGAGGAAAGATTTACAAAAAATACAGAATATATGAGAAGAAGATAGCTTGATCATACCGTTTTCAATAAAGGCAGAATAAAAGTCATAGATTCTATAAGGAAGGAGAAAAAGTGGACTATAAAAACTTAATAACAAAGAAAGGGGAAGGTCTCGGCTGGATTATTATCAATCGTCCTGACAAACTCAATGCTTTGAATGCAGAAACGATTAATGAGCTAAATACTGCTTTTATTACGTTTCGGGATGATCCGGACGTAAAGGCTGTAGTTCTCACGGGTTCTGGGGAGAAGGCGTTTGTGGCTGGAGCTGATATCAGTGAGCTGGCTCAGCTTGATGCAGCTCAAGGGAGAAAATATGCCATGCAAGGCCAAAAATTGACAGAGCTCATCGAAAACTTCAATAAGCCTGTTATTGCGGTTATTAACGGCTATGCACTTGGCGGAGGAACAGAAATGGCTTTAGCCTGCCATATCCGCATTGCCTCAGAGAATGCAAAACTGGGGCAGCCTGAAGTAAAATTAGGTCTTATCCCTGGCTTTGGTGGAACTCAGAGGTTAGCCCGATTGGTAGGCAAAGGGAAGGCCATGGAACTCATCCTCACAGGGAAGATCATCGATGCCAAAGAGGCTTGCGAGATTGGCTTGGTGAATAGGGTTGTTTCTCCTAGCGAACTATTGCCTATATGTGAAAATCTTGCCAAAGAAATCATCGCCAACGCTCCCATCGCTTTGGAATCTGCCATTAAATCTATAAACAAAGGATTGGATAGAACCTTAGAAGAAGGTCTACATTTAGAAGCAGATTTTTTCAGCAAAGCTTGTTCTACAGAAGATAGCAAAGAAGGGACAAGAGCCTTTTTAGAGAAAAGAAAGGCTAACTTTCGAGGCCAATAAGGAGAATAAAATGAAAACATATGAGGGGAAACTCCAGGCAAAGGGTTTAAAGATTGGAATTGTGGTCAGCCGTTTTAACCAGTTCATCACAGAAAGATTGCTTGAAGGGGCTCTTGATGCTCTGAATAAGCTCGGAGCTCTGGAATCAGACATATTTGTTTACAAAGTTCCAGGTTCTTTTGAGGTTCCGCTTGTGGCTAAAAAGGTGGCTCAATCAAAAAAGGTTGACGGGATTGTCTGTTTGGGTGCACTGATTAGGGGGGATACACCCCATTTTGATTTCCTCAGCGCAGAAGTGACCAAGGGATTAGCCCAAATTTCCATGGAAGAAGGTGTGCCTGTCTCCTTTGGGATTTTGACTGTGGATACCATTGAACAGGGGATAGAGCGTGCAGGCACAAAGGCTGGCAATAAAGGCTGGGATGCGGTGTTTTCAGTTGTTGAGACATTGAACTTAATCAAAGAATCCGGTCTTGAGTAAGGGCAGACTGCTTCATGGGCAGGAGGAGGAAGGCCAGAGAGAGCGCCTTACAGATTCTTTTCGAGTTGGAATTCAACAACACACAACTTGAAAAGACGCTATGCGAATACTGGGAGAATAGAGCGGCTTCAGAAGCAGTCAATGAATATGCGAACTGGCTAGTCAAGGGAATAACTTCTCATCAGCAAGAAATTGACAAAATCATTCAATCCACTTCTAAGCATTGGCGTATCTCCCGCATGGCTCTTGTTGATCGCAATATTTTGCGCATCGCTGTTTTTGAGCTCTTATATGAAGAGAATATCGCTGCGGCTGTTATCATCAATGAAGCGATTGAGATCGCCAAAAAATACAGCAGTGAGGATGCGGCAACTTTTGTCAATGGTGTGTTGGATGCGGTAAGAAAAAAATTGGAAACAAAAAAGAACTCTTTGAAAGAAGGGAAAAATGTCCGGAAAAAACCACTCTCCAAGAAAAGGTAAACCCAATCCCACGAGTGAATCCATGAAAAGCGACCAGGAGATTGCCCGTCGCAAAAAGCTGGAGAAGATGGACCAAGAGGGAATAGAAATTTTTCCCCATAAAATAGAAAAAACTCATTCTGTTTTTGAGATTGTCACAAACTTTTCCTCATCGTCAAAGGAGGACTTGGAAGATCGGAAGATCAAAGTGATAGTGCCAGGGAGAATCGTCTCTATCCGCCAGATGGGCCGGGCTACCTTTTTTCACATCTCTGACAGCCGTTCCAAGATTCAGGTTTACCTGCGCGAAGATTTGATTGGAGAAAAAAACTATAAGCTTTTTCTCCTTTTTGATATCGGAGATATCGTCTCTGTCCGCGGGAGTTTATTCAAAACAAAAACAGGAGAATTAACAGTTTTGGCCGATTCCTTCACATCTTTGGCCAAATCCCTCCACCCTCTTCCAGAAAAATGGCATGGATTGCAGGATATCGAAGTTCGCTATCGAAAGAGATATCTGGATTTGATCATGAATCCAGAGGTCAATAAAATTTTCAGGCTCCGCAGCTCTCTCATTGCCCAGATCAGAGCATTCTTCGATCAAAGGGGATACGTTGAAGTTGAAACACCAATGATGCACGCTATCCCTGGTGGAGCTCTAGCCAGACCCTTTAAAACTTTTCATAATGCCCTGGGTATCGACCTTTATCTGAGGATAGCCCCTGAATTGTATTTAAAGAGGTTGATTGTCGGCGGTTTTGAGAAAGTCTACGAGATTAACCGAAACTTCAGAAATGAAGGAATTTCTTCTGAGCACAATCCAGAGTTTACCATGCTCGAGTTTTACGAAGCTTACTGCGATTATCATGACATGATGAACTTGACGGAAGAGCTCCTGAGCTTCCTCAGCCTTTCTCTTTTAGGGAAAGAGGAGCTCACATTTGGAGAAGAGACAATTTCTTTAAGGAGGCCATGGAAAAGGATAAAGTTCATGGAAGCCATTCTTTGCTACAGTGGCCTTGCTCCCAGCCGTTTTGACGACAGGCAGGGAATCATGGAATTGGCCTCAACTCTGGCACCTGATAAAAAGCCCCTTTCTTACGGGAAGGCTTTGGATATTGTCTTTGATAAATATGTCAAGCACAACCTCATTCAGCCGACTTTTGTCATCAATCCCCCCAAAGAAGTTTCTCCTTTGGCAAAAGCTTCAAAAGAAAATCCTGATGAAGCAGAGAGATTCGAGCTCATCATGGGTGGCATGGAAATTGCGAATGCCTTTTCTGAACTTTCCGATCCTGAAGAGCAGAGGGAAAGGTTTGAGGAGCAAGCTGAAGAAAGGAAAAAGGGAGACGAAGGCGCTCATTGGATTGATACTGATTATGTTCAGGCCTTGGAATACGGACTTCCGCCCACTGGAGGTGAGGGGATCGGCATCGATCGCCTGGTGATGTTATTCGCCAACAAAAAGTCCATAAGGGAGGTTATCCTTTTTCCGTTGCTGAGGCCAAAATAGAATTGGTCATTGCTCATGAATTATGAACTTTTTATTGCCAAGCGGTACCTAGTCGCCAAGAGAAAGCAAGCCTTTATTTCTGTAATTACCTTCATCTCTGTGCTTGGCATTATTATAGGCGTGATGGCTCTGATTATTGCCATAGCATTGATTACCGGGTTTCAAGGGGATGTTCAGGATAAAATTTTGGGAGCCACCTCTCACATCATGGTCTCTGACCTGACAGGCGAGGGTTTAAGAGACTATCCTCAGCTCATCACGAAAATTGAGGCTTTGAGAGGCCTGAAATCTATTTCACCTGTGGTCTATAATACAGTGCTGATCAGTGGGCTTTCCAAAAGTTCGGGAGCGATCCTGAAGGGTATAGATTTCGATTTAGAGAAAAAGAATTCGCCCTGGCTACAAAAATTGGAAAGAGGCGAGATTCCTTCTCCCTCGGGAAGAGAAGGGATTCTTTTGGGCCGTGAAATAGCCTTTCATATAGGCGCAGGGGTCGGAGATGCGGTCACAGTTTTGGCTTCCTCCACCCGCCTTTCACCCATTGGCCTTCTGCCAAAAACAAAGAGATTTGTGGTTACTGGCATTTTCTCTACGGGATTATATGAGTTTGATTCCTCCACAGCCCTCATTTCTCTTGAATCCGCTCAAAAGTTTTTTGGTCTTGAAGAGAGAGTGAGCACTCTTCAGATTAAGATTGACGACATTTTCCGAGCCTCAAAAATCGCAGATCAGATGAAAGAAATTCTCCCTCCCGTGGCTTATGTCACGACTTGGATGGAACTCAATAAATCCCTTTTTTCTGCCTTGAAATTGGAAAAGAATATCATGTTTCTGACTATCACTTTAATCGTCATTGTCGCCGCCTTGAACATTATTGCCACTTTGATCTTAATGGTCATGGAAAAAACAAGGGATATCGGCATTCTGATAGCCCTTGGCGCGACTTCTCAAAACATAAAGAAGATATTTTTCTTTCAAGGAGCCATGATTGGGGTCATCGGAACAGGTGTGGGGGTCATCCTGGGGCTCTTCTGGTGCTTTTTAGCCAACACTTTTAAGCTGATCAAAGTTCCGGTGGATATTTATCAAATTTCTTATGTCCCTTTTCATATCAAGCCTTTTGATTTAATGATGATCATTGGGGTTACACTTCTCATCAGTTTGCTTTCAACCTTATTCCCATCCCATCGTGCTTCAAAAGTCGACCCTGTTATTGCTTTAAAATATGAATAGCCTGATCAGAACTGAGAATTTAGGCAAGGAATATCCTCTTCCAAAGGGAGTTTTATCTGTTTTTAGAGGAATAAATTTTATGATTGAGGAGGGCGATTTTGTAGCAATCATGGGTGTATCTGGGGTGGGGAAGACAACCTTCCTCAATTTGTTGGGGGTTCTGGATAAGCCAACTGAGGGAAAGATTTTTTTCGATGGAGAAGATATCCTTTCCAAGAATGAAAAAGAGCTCGCTCGAATAAGAAACAGCAAAATTGGATTTGTTTTTCAGTTTTACCATCTTTTGCCTGAGTTCACGACCTTAGAAAATGTCAGCCTGCCTCTGTTGATAAGAGGGATGGACAAGAGGGAAGCTCATAAGAGGGCTTCGAAGATCCTCCAGGAAGTTTTTTTAGAAGAAAAGGCTTATCTCAGGCCCAGCCAACTTTCAGGAGGAGAGCAGCAACGGGTGGCAATCGCCCGCGCTTTAGTCAATGAACCAAAATTGCTTCTGGCTGATGAGCCCACTGGAAACATGGATTGGAAAACAGGAGAGCTGATCTTGAAGCTCGTCCTGGAGCTCCACCAGAAAAAAGGGCTGTCCTCTATCGTTGTTACCCATAATGAAAAAGTGGCTCAATTTTGCCACAAGCTCTATTTGATGGAAAGCGGGGAATTGAAACGATTATCTCAAGCTGGAAGTTATTGACTATATAAAGGAGGCAAACAAAATCTCTCGCAATTCTTTAGGGTATAAAGAAAAAGAAATGAAAAAATTGGTTTTCACTCTTATGTACATATATAATATATATGAGAAACGCGAGGTTAAAAATGGGAAGATTAAAGAAAAAGGAAAGTAATCTAAAATTAACAATCCAGATTCTGATCTTAATGGCAATGCTGGTATTTTCATTTATTAGCTGTAAAAGCCCTGAAAGCACGACCACAGAGGAAACAACTACAACAGTGGCAAGAATCATTGTCTCCAATCAATCCGGCTTTTCCCTGATTATTTACATGGATGGCGTCTTTCAATTTTGGATGGGAAACAACGGCGAAGCAAAGATCACCGATGTTTCCATCAAAGAACACAAAATGGAAGCCTATTGGGAGGGTACGAATACGCTATACAGCTCGACGACAATTGACGTTGTGTCAAAAACAGATTACACTTGGACAATTGATGACCCTCCCGATATCAACGTGACTAATAATTTTGGAGAGACCCTGAAAATTTATATGGATGATGTCTACTATTTCGATCTCGTGGATGAAGAGAACAGATGGTTGATAGATGTTCCTTGGGGCGAGCGCTTTCTGAAAGCGACCCGAGCGAGTGATAACACGGAGGTTGCGTCCATCACCATAAATGTTGACGCAAACGAAGATTATTCATGGACAATTCAATAATCTTTCGACGTAAGCTCCTGGATATGGCAGGACTCTATGGGCTGAAAAGAAGCAGCTTTATCCTGAGCGAAAAATAGCAGACAATTAAAAGCTTTCGATTAGATCGCTAAGTGATAAGTTTGGCCAAAGTTCAAGAGTTTGTAGCGGAGAAAAGCATGCAACCCAAAAAGAGCTCCCAAATTCTTAACCGTTTGATATGCTTTATGATAGCTTTCCCGATATTTAGCACAGGGATACAAGCATCGAGCCTAATAAACAAATTAAGCATTCGCCTCAACCCCGTGGGGATACTTGCTCTGGGTGGCAACTATAACGATACAGAAAAATTGAAGGACATCGTCAATACAGGCCTGGGAGTTAGCACAGGATTTAGATATGAGGTCAGCGATAATTTCTATATTGATTTCGGGTATACATATAATTGGATGTCTGTTAAGGAAGAGAAAAGACCTTTTGATTATAGACACACGAGTTCTTTTTTTAACCTGTCTTCATTTACGTTAAACGTGGCGCTTTTTCTTAAATCTGGGTTCAAAATAGAGCCTTATCTTACCTTAGGATGCGGTATTTATCCCTGGAAATTCAGTGAGGATGCGTTTGGAGGAAAAGTCTGGGGCGCTCCCGGAAGATCCCAGGACAGCTTTTCCGATTCCAGCTTCGGCCTAAACTTCGGGCTGGGAATCGAGGTTTTTGTCTGGACACATCTTTCAATAATCACCGAGGTGAGATACACCTATCTTTTTTCGAGAGATATTGCGAAATTTGGAACTGACGATTTCACCCAGCAGGATTTTCTGGGAGTTAACTTAGGCATAATCTATTATTTTGGCAAAGAATGATTCTTAATTGAAAGAGCAGTTGTCGATGAGAATTTCAGAAATTAGATTGACTGGATCTTGGTTTATTATTGGAATTCTGGCTTTTGCTGGAGGGCTGATGTTTTTGACTTTTGGCTGCAAGAGTCCTACCAGCCCAAATGGAGAAGGGGAGGCTGATATCATTGTCTACAGCAGGATCGAGGATATCCTGGATATATATATGGATGGAGCCTTATGGTTTTCGATCAAATATAAAAATTCAATAGAGATTGACAATGTATCCATGGGGATTCACGAACTGCAAGCGAGGAATCAAAAAACAGGCTTTATCGTTGATTCGGAAACTATTAATGTTACGGAAAAAATTGATTATGCCTGGACAATCGAAGATCCTGCCGATATAAACGTGACTAACAATTACGGACAGACCCTGAAAATTTATATGGACGATAACTATCTTTTTGATCTGGTGGATGAAGAAAACAGATGGATCATAGATGTCTCACATGGGGAACACTTTTTAAAGGCGATCAGAGCCAACGATGGGAAGCAGGTGGCTTCGATCACGTTGAATATCACAGAAGACCAGGATTATTCTTGGACAATCAAGATGATTACAAACGATATCTAGGGCCTTCTGACTCCTGAACAGCTTGAGGCAATAAAGACCATGCTGAAAGATCTGTCGGAAGAGAAGAGAATGCTTGAGAGAATAGATCAGTTGCTTTGATTTCCTCGACGGGCGAATAAGAATTTCTTTTCTGGGATTGGACGATTTCTCACTCCATTGAGCGCAAAACCCTCTATCTACTCCGCAACAAATCTATCACTTGAGGTGATGGTTGCCCAAGGAAGGTCTAAGGAGCCCACCGTTTTAAAAGGAAGTCCCAAATAAATGAGAAAGGATAGGATGATGATGCACCTCTCTCGGGGGCTGTGATGGACTTCCGGTTGGAAACTTTATCCTTAAGGAAGTGCAGGAATGAATTATGTCGGTATTCAACATCATCGTTAATACTCCCCCTGACTTTGATGGAAAGCGGGGAATTGAAACGATTATCTCAAGCTGGAAGTTATTGACTATATAAGGAAGGGAGTGAGATTTTCTCGCAGTCCTCTCTTTATCTTTTTTTATCTTTTTTATCTTTTTTTTGAAAAAAAAAGACAATTATGGTATAAGGAAAAAGAAATGAAAAAATTTATTTTGACTCTCGTCTTCTGTTTTCTTCCTCTGTTATCCTTCGCTCAGGAAATCGTGGAGAAGATTGAAATCATCGGCAATGAAAAGGTTACTCGAGAAACAATCCTCTATTACCTTTCTTCCAGAGAAGGAGATTATTTTAGCGATGAGCTCCTCAAAAAAGATTTCAGAGTCCTATGGTCAACAGGGTTTTTTTCGGATATCAGAATCGAGGATGAGCAGGGGACTAAAGGAAAAGTTGTCAAAATTATTGTTGAGGAAAACCCTATCATTAAAAACATTACCTACAAAACTGGCAAGAAAGTTAAGGAAGATGACATTATCAACAAATTGAAAGAGAAGGATGCCTACCTTCTTCCCTATTCCTATTACAGCCCTAATAAGATCCAGAATATCAAGAAAATAATTGAGGATCTTCTCCTTGAGAAAGGACTCCAAGCAGCGAAGATCGATGTGGAGACAAGTAAAAAAGGGAAAAATGAAGTCGAGCTTGTCTTTAAAATTAACGAGGGACCGAAAATCAAGGTTGGAGAGGTTGAGTTTGTGGGGGAATCAAAATTGCCCCAGAGTGTTCTGAAAGAGGCGATGAAACAGAACAAAAAGCACGGCATCCTTTCCTGGGTAACAGGAAAGGATGTTTTTAAGCAGAACAAGATGGATGAAGATTTGGCTTCCATTAAGAAAAAGCTTCAGGAGCATGGCTACATGGAGGCTATGGTCGGCGAGCCTCAGCTTGAAGAAATCCAGAAAAGATCGATCTTTCTCAAAAACCAGAAGATGATGAAGGCTACTGTTCCGGTCAATGCCGGCGATCTCTACATGGTGGGAGAAGTCAACATCGAAGGCAATAAGGCAATTGCCACTCAGTACTTGAGGGCGCTCATAAAGTTTAAAAAAGGAAATATCTACAATACCAAAGTGAGGGAAAAGAGTGTTGAGAATATTGGAGAGCTCTACCGCAATGGAGGCTATCTCTACGCCCAGATAGCACCTGTGGAGAGCCTTGACCCAAAGCATAAGCTAGTGAATGTCACCTTTAATATCTATGAAGGCGAGGTTGCCCATCTCAACAGGCTTGAGTTCAAGGGAAATACTTATACAAAAGATAAGGTGATTCGCAGAGAAATGCTTCTCAGAGAAGGGGACAGGTTCAGTTTGTCCTTATTCAAAGATAGTATCCTGAGAGTAAAGCAGCTTGGGTTAGTGGATTTGGAAAAAGAGCCGGATATTAAACCCAATCCAGAGAATCCTACTTTGATAGACGCCACCTTGAATCTCAAGGAACTCCAGAGAAACAATATCCAGTTTACTGCCGGTTACAGCGGGTATGAAGGCACTTTTGTAGCTTTGAGCTACTCAACAGTCAATTTTCTGGGAGCAGGAGAAAACTTGGAATTCACCGCCCAAACTGGAAAAAGAATCAAGAACTACTCCTTTGGCTTTTCTGAGCCCTATTTTCTTGATTATCCCATAAGTCTGGGCTTTAATATCCATGACCAATATCTTGTCTACCCTTATCTTTATATTCGCAAAGGAAGAGGAATCGATTTTATCTTCGGGGCAAGGGTCAAGGGCTATTGGCGAACGAGCATCACTTATAGCTATGAATATGTCAGCATAGAAGAGTACAAGGGTGAAGGAGAAGATCAAATTTATGGTTATGACCCTTACTATTATGGCATGTTTGGTTTTGGAAACTACAATATCTCCAGCCTTATGCCGACGATCTATCGCTCCACGATCGACAGCCCCTTAACACCCACAAGAGGGACCTTGTATATGGCCCAGTGCAAGTTTGCGGGTTCTTTCTTGGGGGGAGAAGTTGATTTGATCAAGCCCAGCTTTGAATGGACATTCTATCATCCTCTCATCAAGAATCATGTGATAGGGTTTCATCTGAGTTACGAGTTTGTGAAACCTTTAAAGAATTCAGAAGTTCCTTTCTGGGAGAAGTTCTTTCTGGGAGGTGAAAGGGATATTAGGGGTTATGAAATCTATACCATTGGACCTCGTAGTGAAAGTGGTACAAACATGGGTGGAGATAAAGCTTTTATCTTCAATGCAGAATACAATATTGCTGTTGGCGGACCTTTGTATGCGATTTTCTTTTATGATATGGGCAATGCCTATGCGCAAAATCAGAAATTCAGCTTTAAGGATATGTTTACTTCGGCGGGATTCGAGGCAAGAATATTTGTCCCTGCCTTGCGGGTTCCTTTTAGATTAATTTTTGCCTATAATAATCGCAAAATATATCCAGATGATTCCAAATTCGCCTTTCGATTCGCGATTGGAACCACTTTTTAAGAAAGAATAGACTCTTTTTTAGAATCAAATTAAGGAGGCTAAAAGATGAAAAAGAGAAGGACATGGAGCATCTTCCTACTCATCCTCTTTTTTGCAGCTGCCGTCCCTCTCTGCTTTGCTCAGCAGCAAATTAAGATAGGTGTCATCAATTCCCAGGATGTCTTGGAAAGATCTGCAGAAGGAAAAAAGGTTATGGCTCGGCTTCAGGAAAGTGATAAGAAAAATCAGGCCACTCTCACCAAATTGGATGATGAAATCCGCCAGCTCCAGACGAAACTCAATACCCAGAAGCTTACTCTGACTGATGAAGCTATTCTTCAATTGAATTCGGATTTGGAGAAAAAGCAGACTGACAGGAAGCGATATGCCGAGGATTCCTATAGAGATATGCAGGATCTCATGTCCAGGCTTTTCACTAAGGTCCAGAGCGAGTTGCTTCCGATTATCGAACAGGTTGGCAAGGAAAAGGGTTTGGATATCATTTTTGACCTGGCCAAAAGTGGAGCTGTGTACTTCAACCCGACCATAGACATCACTGAGGAAGTCGTCAAGAGATACGATGCTTCTAAAGCGACGACAAAGTGACAAGATAAAAATTTGATGAAGACTGAAGAAATCCTTAAGTTTCTTCCTCATCGTTACCCTTTTCTCTTGGTCGATCGAGTTGTCAAGATAGAAAAAGGAAAGTCGATTGTTTGCATTAAAAATGTCACCTACAATGAGCCTTTTTTTCAAGGTCATTTCCCTGATTTAAAAGTGATGCCTGGCGTTCTGGTTTTGGAAGCCCTAGGCCAGGCCGCCGTCATTCTTCTCTTCCATTCTCTCCCGGATCCCCAAACGAAATTTGTCTTTTTGAGCAAGATTGAAAATGCGAAGTTCAGAAGACCTGTTGTTCCAGGGGACCAATTGCAGCTTGAGGCGGAAATCCTGAAGCTCAAAAGCAAGTTCTGTTATACCAGAGGAGTAGCTCGTGTTGACGGGGAAGTGGTGGCGGAGGGGAAGATGATAGCCTCGCTTTTGAATATTGAGGAATTGAATGAGCGAAAATGAGGTTTTCATCCATCCTTCAGCCACAATCCATCCCAAAGCTCAATTAGATAAAGGTGTCTGGGTTGGCCCCTATTCTTTTGTGGGCGAGAAAGTTACTATTCATAAAAATACAAGACTCGATGCCAACATCTATATCGATGGCCTAACGGAAATAGGTACCGACTGTCATTTTTCTCCCTTCTCTTCAGTCGGAACTGAGCCCCAAGATGTGAATTATAGCGGAGAGGAAACCCTGGTCAAAATCGGAGATCGGAACATTTTCCGGGAGTTCGTGACCATTCATAGAGGGACAGCCAAGGGTGGAGGGAAAACTCTCATTGGCGATAACAATTATTTCATGGCCTATTCTCATATTGCTCATGACTGCCGTGTAGGCAATGAAACTATTTTTACCAATGGGGCCACTTTAGGAGGGCATGTTACTGTCGGGGATTGTGCCTACGTGAGCGCATTCAGCGGCATCCATCAATTCTGCCGAGTAGGCAAATACGCCTTCATTGGAGGATTCTCAGTTATCACCCAGGATGTTCTGCCATTTTGTCGGGTCGCTGGTAGCCGGCCAGTTCTTCTCTTTGGCCTGAACGCTATTGGACTGCGGCGAAAGGGATTTTCAAACGAGAGACTGAGAACCCTGAAGGAGATTTTTAAGATAATTTTTTACTCTGACTTAAACACAACTCAGGCTGTAGAGAGGATCAAAAGTCTTTTCTCCCCGAGTGAGGATAGGGACGAAATCATCAATTTTATTCTCTCTTCTCAGAGAGGAATCATAAAGAAGGCTGCAGAAAAATGGGAACTCGAATTGGAATAGTTGCTGGACAAGGAAAATTCCCTCTCTTGGCTCTAGCAGAGGCCAGGAAGAAAGGATACACCTGTGTCGTTGCTGGCATTAAAGGAGAAGCTGACCGCACGCTTGAGGAAAAGGCTGATGAGTTTGAATGGATCGGAGCTTCCCAGATTTCAAAACTTATGAATTTTTTCAAAAAGCACCAAGTCCATGAGGCTATTATGGCAGGAAAAGTCAGCGAGCGCCTCATCTATAAAACAGAAGATTTTGATGAGACTTCCCTTCGACTTCTGGCTCAAGTGAAAGACAGAAGCCCTTCTGTCCTTATCAGGGCCATTATTGAATTTATGGCAAGCCAAGGCATTGAGGTCAAAGATCCCACCTTCTTCTTATCGAGCTATTTTTGCGAGGAAGGCGTTTTAACAGAAAATAAGCCTTCGACTTTAGTTCTGGAAGATATTGATTTTGGCTGGGGAATAGCTAAATTGATTGCAGATTTGGATATTGGACAAACAGTCATAGTCAAGGAAAAAGCTGTTGTGGCAGTAGAGGGAATAGAGGGCACAGATGAGGCAATAAAAAGGGGAGGAAGGCTGGCAGGAGAAGGGATAGTTGTGGTCAAAGTCAGTCGTTCCAGGCAGGATCCGAGAATTGATTTGCCTGCTGTAGGCCTTGAAACTTTGAGAAGTCTCATCAAGGCAGGAGGAATGGCTCTTTGCTTTGAGGCGCAGAGAGTACCTTTTTTCCAGAAGGAGAAAGCCATTTCTTTGGCCAATGCCAACAAGATTTCAATAGTGGTTAAAAAATCATGAAAGAAGCAAGGGTGCCCGCTTTAAACTTTATTTTGGAGAGGAATGGATGGAAACAGTGAGACTTGGAATAATTGGAGTTGGATATTTGGGAATGCAGCATGCCAGGATTTTATCCTATTTGGAAGAAGCAGAGCTTAAAGGAGTTGCAGACATAGATTTTAAGAAAGCCGTAGAGATCGGAAACCGCCATGGCGTTCAATACTATCAGAACTATGAAGACATGCTAGATGAAATCGATGCGGCTATTGTGGCGACACCCACCTCTGAGCATTTTTCCGTCTCTATGAATCTTCTGCGCAAAGGAAAGGCTGTTTTAGTGGAAAAGCCTATCACAGAAACTGTCGAGCAGGGGGAACAGCTTGTAGCGCTGGCTAAGAAAAACGGATTGATCCTTCAAGTAGGGCATTTAGAAAGGTTTAACCCTGCTGTCGAAGCTGTAGAAAACATGCTTTCTGAACCTAAGTTCATAGAAGTCCAGAGATTGGGCTCGTTTTCCGCCCGCTCTCTGGATATTGATGTTGTGCTTGACCTTATGATTCATGATCTGGATATCATTCTGGCCCTGATCAAGGATGAGGTCAGCGTTATCAGGTCTTCAGGAATCCATGTTCTTTCTGAAAAGATTGATATCGCCACCGCGCGCCTGGAGTTCAAATCCGGTTGCGTGGCCACTCTCACAGCCAGCCGCGTTCATCAGGGAAAGGTGAGAAAACTACGGATATTTGAGCCGACTTCCTATTATTCCATTGATTACATTGATCAGGAAGTGAAGATATTTCCCTTGAACGGTCGCCAGACGGATATAAAGACTTTAAAGATAAAGAAGGAAGAGCCGCTCAAGAAAGAACTGAAAAACTTCTTGAGGTGTGTAAGGGAAGGCAAACAGAGCAAAGTGAGCGGCGAGGAAGGCCTCAGAGCCCTCAAGCTTGCTTATAGGGTTCTGAATGAGGCCGAAATCTAAGGATTAATCAAACCTAGTTTCTCTTTCCTAGTTTCTCTTTTGATATCATTTTTTTTCTTTGATAAGTAGAAATTAAAAAAGAATGGGTAGCGCAGAGTCACTCCGCGACAGGATCCATTCTGAACCTTATCATTATCGAAATGCTTCCTTCTCTCTTCTATTGAATGATCTTTATGAGCTGATTACGCTCGGGAATATCATTGAGTTCCATCCCGTTCAGAATGGCTGCAGTAGGCCATAGATCTTTCTTCATTCCAGCCTTTTCCAATATTTCTTGAAGGCGCTGCTTGCCATTGGCTTTGAGTATAAGCAAATGCTGCGGTTGGCGGTCAAGATGAGCTTTATCTTTTAGTTCGTTAAAAGAACTGATGATGTTGAGAAAATCAGAATCATATTTTCCAAATTGAAGGGCTGTGGCTAGGGCAGAAAAAGAAAAAATGTATGACCCCTTCTTAATAAAAGAGAGACGTATCCTCAAGGTCTCTTTCTCTTCTTGAACCACATTATAGAGCTGGTGAAAAGAAGAAAGCCCATTGATGAGGAAATTTTTTTCGTCGAGAAATTGCCTTCCTTCTATGGTGGTTGCTTTTTTTTGAGCATAATCTGCGAGGCCTTCCTCAGTCTTTTCTGCTTGGAGCACAAGCACTGCATTCTCATCTTTTGAAGCAAGAACGACCTGCGCAGGCGTATTCTGAAGTTGCCAATCCTGCGGAAAAGAAAAGTAAAATCGAAGTTGTGGATAGTAAAAGACATTTCCTTCGACATATCCCTGGCGCGGATCATCGCCGTAAACAATATGATCCACCTGCTGCAAATATGATTCGTTCTTTACAGGGAGGAGCTTATCATTCTCAGTGACCATAAGCTTTACATTCTGGATGCGCTCGCTGGTTAAAGGATGAGTGGAGAGGAAACCGGGCAAACTGTGTTTGCCAGAGAGATCACCCAATCTTTGAAGCGAAGAAAAGAAGCTGATCATCTCACCTGGATTGTAACTGCCTCTTCGGGCATATTCTACTCCCAGGGAATCAGCATCTCTCTCATCGTCGCGGCTATACTTAAGGAAGAGAAGCTGAACGCCGAGGCTTGCTGCGCCAGAGATTTTGGCAAAAGTATCACTGATAGCGCCTCCCACGGCTAACCCGAGCTGAACGAGCAGCAGTTTGCTCAACCTCCTGACACTGTGCCGGGCATTGACATGTCCAAGCTCATGACCCAAAACAACAGCAAGCTCTGATTCAGAGTTCATCATGGCCAGCGCGCCTCGGGTGACATAAATATACCCACCAGGCACAGCAAAAGCATTGACCACAGGAGTATCAAGGACAGCAAAAGAGTAGATGAGCTGAGGCCGCTGCGTATGGGGAACAAGGACATTTCCTACTGATGTGATGTACTCATTCAAGGAAAGGTCAGCATAAACTCCATATTGGCTTCGAATCTCAACATCAGTTTTTTGCCCCAGCGCAATTTCTTCTTTCTCGGAGACCAAGCTCAGCTCACGTTTTCCACTCACAGGATTGATGGCGCAGGCTGCGACCGAGAAAAACAGAAGACAAAAAATGGGAACAATTTTTCTCATTTTGTCATTTTAAACAGAGAATCCTCCAGGCCTGAGTTATAACTCACTTTAGTAATCGTCATTTTTATGTATTCTTGACCGTCTTGAAAAATTGTCATGGAGTGGGCAACTGTTGTTCCTTCAACTTTCTGGTAATTGGAGAGGATTGTCTCACCCAAAACCTCAACTCCCATTTGATTGATAGTCTTTGCCTTTGATTTATAGGGAAGGAAAGTGGCAGAGTCGATATAAAGAGTCGCTTTGTAACCATCAGAAAAGACTTGCTCGAGGACAAAGCAATCTTTATCATCAATTTTTTCCTTTTCTTTCAATTCATAGCTAATGCCATATTTTTCAGGGTGAAGAAGGGAGTCATTCCCGAGTGCCTGTCGCTTCATTTCCTGGGCAAACTTTTCAGGCATTTCCTGAGTAGCTCCTGTCTGGGGATTGGTCATCCAGGCAACTGTGCCGTCATAAGCCTGGGTGATCACCATCCCCATCACTTCAATATCGACACGCGTTTTATTGGGCTCTTTCTGGTACATGGTCATCGAACCGCTTACGCCCATCTGAACCATTTCCATTGTACCGGTGATTGTCGTGTCTTTGATGGCTTCAAGCGTTTTCTCTCCACCCTGGGCTTCAATCATTTTCCCAAGGATTTCCTTGGCCGTCTGGCCAAATCCAGGATTTGTGATTAAGCAGAGAAGAAAAACGGCTGAGATAGAAAAAGATAAATATTTTTTCATAATTTCCTCCATTTTTTTATTGAAAAGAGTTTCATTTTCTATTCTCCTCTAATTTCCTCATTTTATAGGAAAAATCTGATTTTTCAAACAAAAAAATCTTTTTTGGGGTCAGACTATATCATAGAGAATTGTGGTTATTCAAGGAGCCGCTCTGGGGTCAGGCCTTGTCATATGAAAGAGTTGTTGCTTGAGGACTTGATGCGATCAAAGAAAAAAACAAGTCTTTGATTGAGCAAAAAAGGACAATGATAAGAAATTTTATTCGGGAAGAAGAAAAATTGAGAGGGGTTGAGCCAGCTGGGGGAGTCGTTTGTTTTCCAAGGATTGAGGCTCGATTAAATGGAGTTAAACTGGCTCGACTTCTTCAGGAGAAATACAACACTTCTGTCGCCCCTGGAAGTTTTTTTGAAGAGCCACAGCACTTTCGGCTTGGTTTCGGCGTTTCTTCCCAGATCCTGGCCGATGGATTGGAAAATATCAGGAAAGTCTTAAAAGAGTTTTAGTTAACGTACGGGCCACCCTCTCCAGCTTCTGGCTTCTCCAGTGGATATTCGCTGAGGAGTGCCGATTTTTTTTCGAGTCTATTCTGGCGGGGAATAGGGATATAGTATTTATTTAATTTATTGTAAAGGGTTGTTCGAGAGATATCCAAGATTTTTGCCGCTTCAGTTACGTTATAAAGTGTTATTTCCAAGATATAGTCTATGTATTCTCTTTTTAAGTCCTCCAAAGTAGGGAGATTCCCTTTATTGGCAAGATTGTTTTTCTTCTTTCTTGAGCCTAAAAGATACTGAAGAAATTTTGGCATGTCCTTATCTTCTGTGAGAACTTTTGATTAACTTGATATTGTTCCAAACAGCATAGGAGACAATAAAATTGGAAATTGTGCTAACGACCCAGGCCAATTTTTTATCTTTCTTATAAATCTTCTTCAGGCTGTAATAGTTAAAGGCACTCAGGCCAAGTTTAACAGTGGCAAAGACAACTGGATTCTTCACAAAAGGTTTCATCAGGGGATTGGCTTCTTTAAAGCCCTCACTTTTGAGGGCCTCTCTTGTTGAAAAATAATCTGCGAGATTTAAGGCAGAGAGAGTGATGAGAGATGCCGTGAAGAAAGAATGGCCTATGCCATTCTCGAATCTGATCTTTTTTTCAATATATGGATAGACAACAGGATTGAATTCACTGGTTTTTAAGAGAAGATCGAGTTTTAAGTTATTGCTATTTTCTCTATTTGAGAATTGGAATAACTGGAAATTTTGAGGAAGAATTTTGTTTTGAAGAATGAAATCTGAATTCGTTATGCTCGTGTGTTTGTCCATATTCTTTGACAAATTTGGATGAACTAGAGGCTCTTCATAATCTGCCTCTAGGGGCAAGAAAGAAATCAGCGTCACTGCCAGGATGGAGAGGAGTACTTTCTGTCCCTTAACCATGCTCCTTTTTCTCCTTTTCAACCTTGAAAGCTCTTTTAAAAGCAAGAAAGATGCCATTTTTACAAAAATTTTTATCTTATTGATAAATAATGAATTAAAAAAATAGAAGGCAGGATTAAAAAGAGGAGCTATGTCAAGAATGTGAACATAAGACTATGGCTTTATGTACAATTTGTTGATAATAAAGAAATTATCTTTATTTTCCTAGCCATGTCCAAAAATTGGTCATGTCCACTGCGGACTTGAGGAGAGATCAGGCCAAATCTTTAAATGGAATGCCAAATGGCCTAGAGAGAGGCTTAGCGCGGGATATTGTATTTGCTTAACTTATTGTAAAGAGTTGTCCGAGATATTCCAAGAACCTTTGCTGTTTTCCTCAAGTTATTATTGGATATTTTAAGGAGATAAGTGATATATTCCTTTTCTAAACTTTCCAGGGTGGTGAGATTCTCTCTATTGATGAAGGTTAAGTTGCTCTTGGAAGGCAAAAAGTCTCGCAGATATTTGGGCAGGTCGATGATGTCAATAAAATCTTTCTTACAGAGGATAGAGGCACTTTCTAAGACATTTTCTAGCTCTCTGACATTCCCAGGCCAATCGTATTTGAGAAATAATTTCTGGGCTTGCCGCGAAACTCCTTTTATTTCTCTTGAAAATTTTTTATTGCAGCGATGAAGGAAATACCTCACCAACAGCGGCAGATCCTCCAGCCTTTCTCTCATAGGAGGAAGATGGATTTCAACTTTGTTCAGTCGATGGAAAAGGTCTTCGCGAAAAGTGTTATTTTTTATGCATTCTCTCAAGTTCTGACTGGTAGCTGCTATCACTCTGACATCAACAGTTTTGTTTTCATTCGAACCCAGGGGCCTGAATTGATGATTTTCCAAAACTCTCAAAAGTTTTGCCTGGACAGAAACAGGGATTTCCCCTATCTCATCCAGGAAGATGATTCCTTCATGAGCCTCTTCAAATAACCCTTTTTTGTTCTTATCTGCTCCTGTAAAAGCTCCTTTGACATAGCCAAAGAGCTCAGATTCAAACAGGGTTTCAGGGATCGAGACACAATCACAAATAACCAGCGGCTTGTTCTTGGTAGGACTCAGATGGTGAATGGCACGGGCAACCATTTCTTTGCCAGTACCAGTTTCTCCTGTAATTAAAACGCTGGTAAAGTATTTTGCAATATTTTCAATAAGAGTGAAGATCTCGAGCATATAGGGATTTTTGCTGATCAATCCTTGAAAAACATATTTTTTTTCTAATTTTTTCTCTAAGAGAAAAGCTTCTCTTCTCAGGGCTCTTTTTTCAGCGATCTTATTTAAAACGAGCTCAAAGGCAATCATCTCGAGGGGTTTGGCCAGGTAGTCTGTAGCCCCTTGATTAATCCAATTCAGAACCTTCTCCGAATCCAGAGGCTGGCCAACAATGATCACATCGACTAAAGGATCAAATTTTTTTAGCTTTTTAAGCAGGCTCAATCCTTCTTTCTCAATTCCCTCCAGGTCTAAGATGATGACTTTTATGTTGTTGTCTTTGATAAAAGAGAAAATATCTTCGTGGGTTCCGCAGAAATAGATATTGAAATTAGCTGATAGGGAGGAATTCTTTATTGAATCATAAAGAGATAGGTCTTCACTGATGATCAGCAAATTCGTACCGAATTTCATTTTGCTCTCTTCAATTTTTGCTATATCTTAGCAATTTCTTCATAAATTTACAAATGTATTTTCTCTTATTCTTGATTGCATCTCTTTTTCCGTGATGAGTAGAAATTAGAAAATGAGAATGGGTGGCGCGTCCCTGTCCGTCCTCGCGTCACCCATCCCCCCGTGGGGAACCCCTGCCGCTGCGGTCGTTCAGACTGTGTCACAATATAGGTTTAATTTTCAAAATGGGAAAATCAAGCGCAAATTCTTTATAAACATGAATTCTATATATTGGCTCACCTCGCTTTTTATTCTCAGATGGGAAATATAAATTTGAATTTTTCACTTTTTCTAATTGTGACACAGTCTGGTTGCGGGGACTGGCGCCATGCCACCCATTCTCACCACGAAATTTGGGATGCTTACGTCAATGGAGAAAACTTGATTTTTTGGAAAGGTTATTTGGGCCTTAGCCTAGTTTCTTAAGAATAGGCAAGGTGGTAAAATAAAAACCTATAGCTATCGAGGAGAGAATAATTGAATTGAAAAAACTAAAAAAGAAGTTTGCGATGCCCAGAGTCATTCATTTTGAGATTCTAGCGGATAATCCAGAGAGAGCGGCGAAATTTTATGATAATTTCATTCAGAAGGTTAAGAAAGCTGGTGGAAAAATTGTGATGCCAAAGAGGGTTGTTCGTGGGAAATTTTTGAGCAATGTTTGAGGCTATAGACAGGAAAGAGGTGATTAAGAGCCCAGACACAGAAAGGGCAAATCGAATTCCTCCCAATCAAAAAGTCACAGAGGATTGGCCGGTTCTCCATTTTGGAACCGTTCCCGGAATTGATATCTCCAAGTGGACTTTCATTATTTCGGGTTTGGTTGAAAAAGAAAGAACGCTTAGCTATCAGGAATTCATCTTGCTTCCGCGAGTAAAAGTCTTTTCAGATATCCATTGTGTTACGGGTTGGTCAAGACTCAATAACCTCTGGGAAGGAGTGAGTACGAGCCTCATTAAGGATCTTGCCCATATACTCCCTGATGCCAGATTTGTTCTGGTTCATTCCGCAGGAGGTTTCACAACCAATCTTTCGATAAGCGATTTCTTTGAAGCAGATGTTTTATTTGCCATCAAACATGATGATAGACCGCTCTCACCTGAGCATGGGTATCCAGTAAGGCTCATCATTCCTAGGCTCTATTTTTGGAAAAGCGCCAAATGGGTGGTGGGTGTTGAGTTCGTGTCAGAAGATAGACCAGGATTCTGGGAATCTCATGGATATCACAACCGCGGAGACCCCTGGAAAGAAGAAAGGTATTGGGAATGATTGAAGCTTGGCCTTCAAAAACCGCTTGACATTCAATTCCTTTTCCTGTATTTTATGAAGCCAAACCAGCTAAAAAAAATACTATAAGTAGTATATATTGATTAGAGAGGTAGCATATATTGAATATTTTTCTTGACAGGAAGAGAAAAACTTATCTATAATCTTTCAAAGAAATAGTCAGCCCATGCAAAAATTCCGCTTAAGACACTTCTTATATTATGTTGTCACCTTCCTTGGAATATTTTTCTTGGGAGGGCGTATCGGTAAATTTGGCAAAGAAAGCTCATTTTTTCAAGGGTTCTTAATCCAGAAACCAATCATCAGAATAGGGCTGGGAGTTAATCTAACTGATTTCATTATTCGCTCTTCAGCTGGGATGAAAGTTTATGAAGTCAAGGCAAACTACAAGCTTGTTTCCGATGACGCAAGGGAAGTGCATATTAGAGCTCGCAAGGAAAGATTAACTGAAAAATTCCTTCTCCAGGTAGCCAAAACCAAAGGAAGAGAAGAGGCAGAACTCATCGCTCAGAACCTAAGGACGAAAATTGAAAACAGGATCTATATAGCAGAGGACACAGAGAATTGCCTTGAAGGCATCTTTCAGGTTAAGGTTGGAGATTTTTTAAGTAGACAAGACGCATTGAACTTCATCAAAAATCTAAATCAAATTGGGATAAAGGAGGCCTGGATTTTAAAGGAAGAAATTCCTAAGGATAAGTCAAAACCTCTCACCATACTTATCAACGATGAGCTTAAGAGTTTGAGCCAGGATACAGTTCTTTATTTTATTCCTAGCCACGAACAAAGCTTTCTTTCTTTTAATAGTCAAAATTACAGGGGCATCTTCGTTCTCAGAACTAGCCCCAAGGGAATCGTCCTGATCAATATTTTAAATCTTGAGGATTATTTAAAAGGAGTTGTCCCCAGCGAGCTTTCTCCTTACAATTTTGACCAGCTTGAAGCCCAAAAAGCTCAAGCTGTCGCTGCCAGAGCCTATGCTATTAAGAATTTAGGCCTATATGAGGACTTGGGTTTCGATCTTTTTGATACGCCAAAATCTCAGTTCTACAAAGGAATGAACTCTGAAAACCCTCTGAGCACCAAGGCTGTTGAGGAAACTAAGGGAGAGGTTACTCTTTATAATGGAGAGTTGATCAATGCTCTTTACACAAGCAGTTGCGGGGGAAAAACAGAAAATGTGGAAAATGTCTTTGGAGGCAAATCTCTTCCTTACCTGAAAAGTGCAGAATGCTTTTTTGAAAAACAGAACGAGTGGATGCTAAAAAGCAACATGCCTCTTTTGCCTATCCAGATGGGGGGAAAAGATATTAGTCAGGGAATAGCCTTTCTCATCAGCTTAGGAGTAATTCCAAAGGAAACAAATCCTTCTTTCTATAGAGAACGAGCCTCTTTTGAAGACGCGGAAAGCTGGGTGAAAAATTCCTTAATTTTGCTGAACAAAAAGAATGAAAAATTCGCTCCAGAAAATTCTGCCTTGAATTTCATCACCCTTGCCGAGCTTATTATCTGTGCTTTTGAATGGCAGGATAGAGTGGAGAATTTAGCTCTGAGTGAAGAAGTTGAGTCTCTGATGAAGGATTTTCCTGAACTAATGGCTGTGCAGAGGAAAGCTATTGCTTACCTTGTTCAAGAAGGAATATTTCCGACTTCTAAGGACATAGGAAATGAAGAAAGATTTGTGACCAAAGCTGAGCTAGCCTTTTGCTTAACTCAAGTCATTTCCAAGTGCCGCGATTTTCTTCATCAGGGAATATTCAGAGGATACAATAATAACAAGATTGAAGTCGGAGAAGAATATGAGAGAAAGCATTTTGTTCTTTCGCCCGATGTTTTTCTTTTAAGAAATATAGAAGGCGAATATTCTTTTGCCTCTCAAGTTTCTCTTCTTGGAGGAGAAGAGGTAAAGTGGTTGGAAAGGAATGGCGAAGTCCGACTCTTGGAGGTTATTTATTCTTCAGACAAAGATATCTTTGGCCAGACCTCAAAATTACTTCACTGGCAAGTGAGGAAATCGCGGCAAGAGCTAGAAGCAGGAATAGACGAGTATTATCCTATCGGCAAGCTGAAAGATATCATTGTCCAGCAAAGAGGCGATTCAAATAGAGTCCGAGAACTTTTAATTGTCGGTACAGAAAGCCAAGTCGTTGTTTCAGGATTGAATATTCGATGGGCTTTGGGTCTTAAAGATACTCTTTTTGATATAGACAGGGAGTATGATGAAGAAGGCAATGTCACTTATTTCACTTTTTCTGGAAAGGGATGGGGACATGGAGTTGGGCTATGCCAGGTTGGGGCATTCAGAATGGCCCAGGCAGGAGCTGATTACCAGGAAATATTGAAAAAGTATTATCAGGGTATTAAAATAAGCAAAATTTATTAACAAAGAAAAAGGAGTGACGCCTTGAAGAAAGACATCCTGAGAGAAGAGCTTAAGAAAACCTTAAAAGAAAAATCCTTGCTCACAAATGTGGAGAGGGTTCTTACTTCTGGAAGAACGAGCACTTATTATATTGACGCCAAAATGACAACCCTTGACCCAAAAGGGGCAAATCTCGTTGCCCGACTGATCCTGGACGTCCTCAAGCCTTTTGACATCGATGCTGTCGGAGGATTCACTTTGGGAGCTGACCCCATCGTCAGTGCCGTTGCTGCGCTGAGCGCTGGAACAGAACGGCCTTTGCCTGCTTTTATCGTCCGCAAGGAGCCCAAAAAACATGGAGAGCGGAAAATGATAGAGGGGCCCTTTCAGCCTGGCTGGAGAGTTGTTGTGATCGATGATGTGGTGACAACAGGAGGCTCAACCTTAAAAGCTTGCCAGGCTGTGGAGGAAGAAGGAGGAAAGGTTGTCCTCACTCTGGCTATAGTTGACCGCCTTGAGGGGGGAAGGGAAAATTTGGAAGCAAAAGGCTATAAATTTATCTCTCTTTTAACCAGGGATGACCTTCTCCAATAAAACTGCTAATCTTTTTGTGCTCTAGTTGATGACCTGATATTTCTTTCCAACCTTAGTAAAGGCCGCTACAGCTCTATCCAGGTCTTCTTTTTCATGGGCAGCAGAAAGCTGAACTCTGATTCTTGCGTTGCCACGAGGAACCACGGGGTAGTAAAATCCTATGACATAGATTCCTTCATCAAGAAGATCGCGAGCCATATCCTGGGAAAGCTTGGCATCGTTTTCGAATTTTCCGAGCATGATGGGAACAATGGGATGAACACCTGGAGTTATGTCAAAGCCAGCTTCTGTCATTTTTTTTCTAAAGTATTTTGTGTTTGCTTCCAATTTATCCCTGAGCTCTGTAGTTTCAGTAAGAAGATCAAGGATGGCAATTGAGGTAGCAATGACCACTGGGGAGACGGTGTTGCTGAAAAGATAGGGCCTTGAGCGCTGTCTGTAAAGGTCTACGATTTCTTTTTTTCCTGAGGCAAATCCACCAGAGGATCCTCCCAAGGCTTTGCCCAAAGTCCCGGTGATGATATCTATCTTGCCCATCACTCCTCTGTACTCTGGCGTGCCTCGACCTGTCTTCCCGATAAACCCTGTGGCGTGAGCATCATCGATCATGACCAAGGCATCATATTTTTCGGCCAGGGCACAGATTTCATCCAGTTTGGCAATATCCCCATCCATAGAGAACACACCGTCAGTGGCAACCATCCGGTAGCGTTTTCCCTGCGTCTCTTTCAATTTCTCTTCTAAATCAGCCATATCTGCATGCTTGTAGATAAAACGCTCTGCTTTGCAGAGGCGGATACCATCAATAATAGAAGCGTGATTAAACTGGTCAGTGATGATGGCATCTTCAGCGCTCAAGAGAGGTTCAAAAATCCCACCATTGGCATCAAAACAAGCCGCATAGAGGATGGTATCTTCTGTGTGGAGAAATTTTGAAATCTTTTCTTCCAAGATTTTGTGAATTTCTTGGGTTCCGCAGATGAAACGAACAGAACTCATTCCGTATCCCCATCTTTCCAGAGCTTTGTGGGCTGCTTCAATAACTTTAGGATGGCTGGAGAGGCCTAAATAATTGTTGGCGCAGAAATTCAGGACTTTCCGTCCTCCTTTAACCTCTATTTTTGGCCCTTGGGGAGTTGTGATGATTCTTTCCTCTTTATAAAGGCCCGCATCGCGGATGGATTGAATCTCTTTTTGCAGATTTTCCTTTAATTTGCCGTACATTAGAAACCTCCTTTAAGCTTTTAAACTATACCCAGCAGTCTTTTCTTTGTCAATATCTTCGGAAAAGACTTGGTGGGCAAGAAAAGAGTCATAGTATTGACAAAAAACACTAAACTTAATATTTTATTGAAGAGTTGATGTGTTTAAATTAAGAAGGAGGTTTATGAATGTCAGGAAAAATGAAAAAGATTGAATCAGAAAAAAAACTAAGGAGGAAATTTATTAAGGATGTTAGTTTAGCGAGTGTTGTTTTGGGTGCTTCTTCTATTTCAAGTAAAATTTTTGCTCAGACCACGCAAAGCACGGCCCTGTCTGTGCGCACCCTCCGAATAAATGTTAAACAACAAATCATCGAGAAAGTATTGCTTGAAGCAATGCAAACAGGAGAAATGACAAAAGCTCTTGAAAAACATGGGGGTTCACTTGTTCAACCTGAGAAAGATGCTTTGCTAAGTCTTACAAATGCTGATTTGGCTTCTTTGCGCTCTATTCAAACAAAACTGAACAGGATAGGCGCTGCCAGTTCTGTTTCTGGGGGAGTTGTTTTTTAATAGAAGTTATCGAGGCTTCAGGCAATAGCTGGTAAAGAACAATTATTGTAAAAGGGCCTTCAACTTTTTTCTTTTGATCTTTTTTTATCAGAATAGCTTGTCTTGATTTGCTTTGTCGGAAAGATAGCGAAGGGGCAGTAGTTCCTCCGAGCAGAATGCCAAACACGAGACCGAGTATCCAGGAATACTTTTTGCAATTTGGGAAAACAATTGGACTTCAACTAACTCTTAGGTGTCCATTCAAATGTGATAATTGTCTCGTCAATGCCGGGCCTGAAAGAAGGGAGGAAGTTCCTACACCTGTTGCCTTATCCTGGGTTTCTAAAATAGGAAGAGTTGGCACAATTGAAGTTATTTCGATTACAGGAGGAGAGCCATTTGTCAACCAAAAAAGGTTGGAAGAAATTACTCATTTGGCAAAAGAATATGGCTTGCTTGTTAATGTGGTGACTAATGCATTCTGGGGGAAAAATTATGCACAGGGAACGAAACTACTTAAAAAATTGCAGGGGATAACCCATCTTTCTATAAGTACAGACATATTTCACAATAAAGATATTCCTTTAGAGAATGTTAAAAATTCCTGTTTAGCGGCTTTGGATAACGGGATTGAAGTAGCTCTTTCTATTTGTTTAAAACAAAATGATGATTTTATTGACATTTTAAAAAGTGAACTTGGAAAAGAACTATTTGAGAAACTATTAATTGTCCCTCAGCATATTCATTCTGTGGGAAGGGCAAAAGATTTGAGCCTCGACGAAGTTAAGAGTCCAATTACAAAAATGCCTTCTGTAGCCTGTGGCAATCTTTCCATGCCTTTTATTTCATATGACGGGACAATTATGGCTTGTTGTGGTGATGCTATCCTAAAGGCAGAGCTATATCCTGCTCTGAAATTGGGGAATATGGAGCAAAACTCCTTAAGACAGATATTGAGAAAGGCTGACCGGAATTATCTCATTCATGCTTTAAGGCTTTGGGGCCCAGCGGGGCTTTTTCAAAGAATCACAGATAGAAAACTCATTTCACGCTTAAAAAAGAGCTATTCGAGAGATAATATTTGTGATCTTTGTTGTGATTTGCTTTCTCAAGTAGATATCGTTAATTTTTTTGGGGAGGAACTGAGTAAAGCAGAGGTGCAGCGTGAAATAGCTCTGGGGCGAGCATTGAAGTATGGTGAGCTATCGATGCTCTCCATTTCAAAAAGTCTGTGAAAGATTTCTTGAGCATTTAACGAGTGTAAGAATGACGAAGATAGACTACGAAACAACAGCCAAGCTGATTGAAAATCAAATGACATCTCTTTTAAAAATAATTGATTTAGAAAATAACAGAAAAAAAGTTAAGGTAGATGGCTTCAGAATAAAATATTTTCCATCAAATAATAGGAGATTGAATGAGAGGATGAAAAATCAATCTCTAGGCAAAGTGATGGACAAAAAGAAAATTGGTTATCAAGACATTGAGGCAATATGTCGTTTTGAGCCAAGGATTAAATTTATCCAAAAACAATTGCAGAGTATTCTAAAGATAGGTGAGTTTACTTTCGAAGGTCACCATGTATTTGTCAATGGTTTCAGACTTAAAAATCTCAGGCATTGGGTTTCCACAGATGGTGAGGACGAAAACCATGGGGACCCTTACTCTGATATTCTTCAATATCTTTCTTGGCCCTGTACCACAAGCTGCAAATTTTGTTTGCATAAGGGAGATCCACCGGGATACTTCAGCAAATCAAAATATTCGTGGATTACTCCCTTAAACGAAATTGAAACGAGGATTAAATACTGGGATCCTGAAAATAATCAGGCCCTATTTAATAAGTCAGATTATAATTTTTTTGAGATTTTGACACATCCTCATTTCTTTAGTATTGCTATGAAGGCAAGGAAAAAGACCAATCGATGTTTTAATATTGTCACAGGCGGAGCTCAACTCACAGAAAGCATGATCAATTCTTTAGAACAGTTAAAACCTCTCTTTCTGATTGTTTCATTGAATTCGCACGATCCTCGAATAAGGCAAAGTGTAATGAGGGATAAAAATCCAAATATTGCTATCTATAGCTTATCCAGTCTAAAAAAAAGAAAAATACCTTTTGCCGTGAGTCTTACGGCATGCCAAGAAATTCCTTTAGAATCTTTGAAAGAAACTCTCATCCATGTCGACAGGACAAATCCTTATTTTATTCGGGTGGTTTTAGACGCTTACACAAAGTACCATCCTATCGCTTTGGACATAAAGAAAAGTCTTGAGAGATGGAAAAAAATAGTGAGACTAGTGAGAGACATTAGAAAGAAGCTGCAATCCCCGCTTATTGTTCAGCCGGTTATGTTTGAAGAATGTTTTTTTGATTCCAAACGCAATAGAACGAAAGTTGAAGGCGTTATCAAAAATTCCCCAGCCTATAAAGCAGGAATGAGGGCGGGAGATAAGATTGTCAGTATCAATGGGATCCAGATTCTTTCTCGTCCGTTTGCTAAATATCTTCTTTGGCTATGTGCTAAAGGGGGGATGAGGGAAATAGAGATAACAGCTAAGCGGCAAAGACAACTTTTTACTTTCAAATTGAAAAAAAGTTATCAAGAGGATTATCCTTACTTTCCATACAAACGATCAGCACCTATCTTTTTCCCCTATGGGCTTGTCCTCTTGCATGGGCTAAATCCGTTTGATGTTTTAGAAATTGAAAAAATAGCTGAAAAATTTAATGCAAAAAAGATATTGTTTCTATCATCTCTGTTAGTTAAGCCCTCGCTAAAAGAATACGTTAGGTCTTTAAATCTCTTTAAGGACAAAGATGTCAAGTTATATATAGAAGTACCCATTAATCGTCATTTTCTTGGAGGTGATATCATTGTGGGTGATCTCCTTGTCGTTGATGATTTTATAGCAAGTGTAAGAGAATGGATAACAAGAAATAGTTGTAAACCCGACCTAGTGATTATTCCATCCACGCCCTTTACAAAATGGAAACGAGATCTCAAAGGTGAGGTTTATAAGAATATTGAGAGAGAATTAGGTATTCCAGTGGCTTTGATAGAATGCGCCAGGATTTTTAATATCAATTAAATACTCTACAAAAAAGGAGAAGGAGGAGGAATGAATTCAAGAGATAAACGGGCTGGAAATGGTCATGATTTCGTTTTTTGTTTCGAACTCGGAAATCTTAATAAGGAAGAGATTATGTATGATAAACCACTCGTTGAGATGATTAGACAACAAATCAAGAATCTTTTGGAAGTTGTTTCTTTTGCTAAAAAAGGAGAGGAAGTCAACATTGATGGCTTTAAGCTATTATGCGATAAAAACAGCATTTACTCTCTATTTCCTTGGAACGCAGACAATGAACAAATGAAATAATATGTTTTTGAGATTGGCATTTTTGTATTAACGATTCTTCTTTGATTCGAATGACTCCTGCCAACAATTTTTTCACGCACTGAGTGTGTCAAATCATCTCGCTCAGAAACCAAACTTCATTCTGTTGAACAGGAGAAAAAAAGTTAATTCTGAGAATTGACAAGGGAGGAAGCCACAGCTATAATTTTTGCCATGGCTTCGGAAGGCTTTTATTATATTGAGCCTTTTACAGAAGATTTTCTCAGGCTTTTTAAAGTTGATGAAATTTATTATCAAGGAAGGACCAAGTTCCAGCTTGTCCAATGCTTTCAGAACAAAATTTTTGGAAAAGTTCTCTTTTTGGATAAGAAAATTCAGTCTGCCCAGATAGATGAATACATTTTTCATGAATCCCTGGTTCATCCAGCTCTCATCACTCATCGCTCTCCTCAAAAAGTCTTGATTATCGGAGGTGGGGAAGGAGCAACCTTAAGAGAAGTCGTCAAACACAGTCCTGTGAGAAAGGTGAGTATGCTGGATATTGATAGAGAGCTAGTGGAGCTCTGCCAGACGTATCTTCCAGAATGGTCAGAAGGGGCTTTTTCTAACCCAAAAACAAAGTTAATCTTTCGAGATGCCCGCCAGTATGTCGAGAAGACAAAAGAGAAATTTGATGTCATCGTTTCTGATTTGACAGAGCCCCTTAGGGCAGGGCCTTCTCTTTTTCTCTTCACAAAAGAATTTTTTAAAAAAATTTTTCAAGCGCTTAGTGAGGATGGCATTTTTGTTCTTCAAGCGGGAAGCACTGACCCTCATTATTATCAATTTTTTGCCTCCTGTGCAAAGACCTTGGAAGGCATTTTTCCTCTGGTGAGGCCCTACTGGACTTTTATTTTCTCTTTTAGCCTTCCCTGGGGTTTTGTTTTGGCCTCCAAAAAAGAAGATCCTCTGAAGCTCGAGGAGAAAGAGATATCCCGAAGGCTCCGAGAGCGCAGAGTTCGAAAACTCAAATTTTATCATCCAGGTTTTCACAAGAGTTTTTTCTCCCTTCCTTTCTATTTAATTAAGGCGATAAAGAAAGGGAGAATCCTCCAAGACGCTAATCCTTTTGTTTGGGAAGCATGACCACTAAGCAAAAGCCCTTGAAACAAGATTTGCGAGAAGTAAGAGAATACCATACTCCCTCCTTCGGCCTTTTTTTCAAGACGAAAAAGTTTCTCTATAGCCAGACTTCTCCTTATCAAAAAATAGAAGTCATTGAGAATGAGGATTATGGACGGGTCTTACTCTTGGATGGCTTAGTTCAGACGACAGAAAGAGATGAATTTTTCTACCATGAAATGCTTGCCCATCCTGCTTGTGTTTCTCATCCTGCTCCACAGAACCTGCTCATCATTGGGGGAGGAGATGGGGGAGCGCTAAAGGAAGTTCTTCGCTACCCCGTCAAGCAGGTTAGCCTTGTGGAGATTGATGCTCAGGTTATCGAGGTTTCAAAGGAGTTCTTCCCTTGGCTTCGACCTTCTCTCGAGGATAAAAGAACAAAGCTTGTGGTCGCAGATGGCAACGAATTCATCCAGAACAGAGAAGAGAAGTTTGATGTGATCTTGATCGATTCTTCTGACCCCGTAGGGCCTTCCACTTGCCTCCATCAAAGCGATTTTTATAAGAAAGTAAGAAGATGCCTTAACCCAAAAGGAGTTGTAGCGGCCCAGGCAGGTTCGCTCCTCTATCATCTCGAGCATATTAGAGAGAAGAATGACTTTCTGAAAAAAATCTTTAAAGTTGTCCGCTTTTATATGAGTCCTGTACCTACTTATCCTGGAGGGAACTGGTGCTATGTTTTTCTTTCAGATGAGATTGATCCCTTGGTAAGTATAGTAAGAAAACCTCCCTCTGGACTCAAATATTATAATCTGGATATCCACCGGGCAGCTTTTGCCCTCCCCAATTTTTTATTGGTTATTGGGGACGTTCCCCCAGGTGCCACCCTTTTGAGATGAACAATATTTTATTTTTGTTTTTTTAGACTGAATGCAATATATAAATGCTAGCTTCTAATTGGGATGGTACTTTGGGGAATGTCCCTAATAATTCAGTTTGCCTTCAGCGTGGCGCGTGCTCAAAACTGTGAGCATATCCTTGGTCATCAAAGCCATATCATAACTCGGTTTCCAGCCCCATTCCTCTCGAGCTGCGGAATCATCAATGGAATTGGGCCATGAATCAGCGATTGCCTGTCTGAAGTCAGGTTTATAATCACAAACAAATTCTGGAATATGTTTTTTGATTTCAGCCGCCAATTCACCCGCAGAAAAGCTCATGGCTGTAACATTGAAATCACAATGGTGCTTTAACTTCGAAAAATCAGCTTCCATCAAATCAAGGGTGGCTTTGAGGCAATCAGGCATGTACATCATGGGAAGTCTGGTATTTTCTCTTAGAAAGCAGGTGTATCTTTTATTTTTTACTGCTTCAAAGAAGATGGCCACAGCGTAATCTGTCGTCCCCCCTCCAGGCAATGTTTCGTAGCTGATGATACCTGGATAACGGCAGCCTCTGACATCAAGGCTAAAGCGCCTGGCATAATAATCACAGAGAAGCTCTCCGGCAACCTTGGTAACTCCATACATGGTTTTTGGTCTCAATATTGTCTCTTGAGGAGTGTTGTCGCGCGGCGTTTCTGGCCCGAAGGCAGCAATGGAACTTGGAACAAAAACCCTGACCAATTCATGTTCTCTGGCCACTTCCAGGATGTTATATGTGCCGTTCATGTTGACATCCCAGGCAATTTGAGGATTTTTTTCTCCCACTGCAGAGAGGATAGCTGACATGTGATAGATAGTATCTATCTTGTATTTTTTGACAACTTCTTCGATTGCTTCTCTCTTTGTTACGTTGATGAATTCAAAAGGACCAGAATCACGGAGAGCGAGGCTCGGTTGGGTTTTGTGGCCCGTGGCTAGCACATTATCGTTTCCGTATTTTTTACGTAGAGCCATGGTTAATTCAGAGCCAATCTGTCCAACTGCGCCCGTAACCATGATTTTTTTCATTTTTTTTGCCATTGACATACCTCCAACTTTTTTTCTCGATGATAGCCAAAGAAGCTTTACTTTTATAGCTTGAGCAGAAAAAGATGTCAACTGGAATGGAGGCTTTTAAGAAAATTTTACAAAACGAGTTAAAATAGGTTAATCTTTTGATAAAAGGAAGAAAGATGGAACAAATAAAGAAAGTGCCATTGGCAGTGATAGTTATTTCCGTCATTATGTTCTTTGTGGCTTTGGCCACAGATATTTTCTGGCTTGCAAAATTGTTAGGAAAAGCTTTCCCATCGACAATGCCTGTTGACTCTTTAGTTTACAATGCTTTTGCTGCGCCAGATATTGTTTTATCCCTTTTCCTCTATATCGGTGCCTATGGTCTCTTGAAATTGAAGAAGTTCGGGCTAATGGCCTCACTGCTCGCCATGGGTATGTGGCTTTTCGATTCTCTTTTGGTTTTAGGGATCACAAAATTGTCGAGGATAAATGTCATTGGTCCTAGTTTATTATTTGCCCTTTTTGCTGCGGTTTATCTTTGGATAAAAAGAGAACTTTTTGAATAATTTTTTTCGCTCTTGACTGATTTTCAGATTTTTAGGGAGATTCCCCAAGGTCACATCCTGAGACTCCAGCCAAGAATACCAAGAGTACAGGAAGGGTGGCACTTTAGGGAACGTCCCCCTTGCCTTCTTTGGCTTCTTCCTATAGAGTTTTATATTCGAGCTTATTTGAGATTTAAGGAAGAATTGTTATTGCTATAATCCTTGATGGACATGCACTCACTATTGAAAAAGACCAGAGATATCTCATTTCCGGAGAGATATTGGAGGCTGTAGAAAAAGTTGTCGGCTCCCTGAAGTAGAAAATTAGGCAACATAATTCCCATGGCAGATAATCGGGCGTTGCGACCCCGAAGGCTAAAGTAATTTCACGAATTTTAAATGACATAACTTTGGGACGATGAAAGAGGTAAAAATCAAGAGTCAAAGGATCGCATTAGTCACAGGAAGCAGCCGGAGCATTGGAAGAGAGATTGCCTTGAGGCTGGCTGATGTCGTTTCCGGAGTTGCTGTTCATTATTATCGCCAGAGAGAGGCTGCTGAAAATGTGGTTAAGGAGATAAAGCAGAAGGGAAAGCTCTGTGCAGCTTTTCGCGCAGATTTGACAAAAGAAAAGCAGGCAACAGAATTAATCAGGAAAGTTGAAGAAAAATTCGGCAGAATAGACATCCTTGTCAACAATTTTGGCCCAATCCTTATCAAAACCTGGGATAAGGTTGTGGCTTCAGAATGGGAACACATTTTTCGCAGCAATTTGGGGAGCGCTCTTTATTGTCTTAAGGCGGTTCTTCCTGGCATGAGGGAAAGAAAGTGGGGAAGGATTATAAATCTTGGATACAGCCGCGCGGAACAACTTGTGGCTTTTCCGACTATAACTCCTTATGCCATTTCAAAAACAGGACTTCTGATTTTAACTCGCACTGTCGCCGCTTCAGAAATTTCATCAGGGATAACCGTAAACATGGTTTCTCCAGGGCTTATGGAAGGCGGAATTCTTCCTTCTAGTAAAAATATCAAAGCGGGAAGTTTAGGCAAATTAAAGAATGTGGCGGAAGCTGTTTTGTTTTTAGCTTCCGGAAAAGCATCCTCTATCACCGGCACAAACCTGATCGTTGCCGGCTCCTGGAAGATGTAAACGGGGACACAATACTTAATTTCCCTATTTTTAAGAAATAATTGCTTATTAAAGAATTAAGTATTATGTCCCCCGAATTATGAGCTTACCTTTTGAATTTTTGTAAATTTCCTCTTGACAAACGGCAGAAAAGGGATTATTTTATAAATGGTGAACAAAATGGTAAACAAAATCAGGAAAGAATTGACCCAGAGACAGAAAAAGGCCTTGAAAAACATCGAGGGCTTTATCCTTCAACATGGCTATTCTCCTACAATCAGGCAGTTGGGGAAGCTCTTGAACATCGCCAATCCCTCGGCTGTTTTCAAGCATGTCCTGAGCCTGGAGAAAAAGGGCTACCTGAAGAGAGAAAAAGGAGAATTGAGGCTCGCAGGATTCCCTGCTCCGCTTGAAGGACAGGTCAGAGTGCCCTTGGTGGGCGTTGTCCCAGCTGGCCAGCCGAAGGAAGTCTTTGATGTTTCCGGAGAAGCTGTGGATGTTCCAGACTGGATGGTTGGCCGCAGACGTGGAAACATCTTCTGCATCCGTGTTGAGGGGAAAAGTATGGTGGATGCCTATATCGATGATGGAGACCAAGTGCTTGTGGAAAGGACAAATTCAGCCACCTCCGGAGAGATGGTGGTGGCCCTTCTGGATGATGGCTCAGTGACGCTCAAGAGGTTGAAGAGGGAAAATGGGAGAATCTTCCTTGTTCCTGAGAATCTCGAGTTTGCGCCGATCGAAGTCAGGGAGTTGAAGATTCTAGGGAGAATCATCGGTGTTTTAAGAAAATATTAGGGACGTTCCCCAAGGTGCCACCCTTTGAAACGACCTAGCAGAACGGATAGCCTGTAAAGAAAAGAAGCGAAAGGCAAGGTGAGAATCAAGAATGAGGAGATGTATTGTCCATATTGACATCGATGCCTTTTTTGCGGCTGTCGAAGAACTTCTCGACCCCTCACTCAAGGGCAAGCCGGTCATCGTCGGTGGCCTTCCCCATGAGAGGGGAGTGGCTTCTACTGCTTCTTATGAGGCCCGAAGATACGGTGTCCATTCTGGTATGCCGCTGCGAAAAGCCTACCAGCTCTGCCCTCAGGGAATATTCATAAGGGGAAACTACCAGATTTATAAGGTTTTTTCCGAGAAGTTTTTCCGAATTCTCTCCGAGTATACTCCAGACGTAGAGGAGGCATCCCTGGATGAAGCCTATCTTGAGCTGACTCGCTGCCGGCCCCTCTATTCCTCTTTTTCCTCCACGGCTCACAAGATCAAACAAAGAGTGGAGAAGGAGCTGGGGCTCAAGGTTTCAGTGGGCGTAGCTCCCAATAAGATTTTGGCCAAGCTGGCCACCAAGCGGGCTAAGCCAGGAGGTTTTTTCGAGATCGAGCAGGGAAGAGAAGAGGAGTTTCTAGGGAACATGGGTATCGAGTGTTTACCTGGAATAGGGCCCAAGACCCAGGTCATCCTGCGGATGCTCAACATCCATAAAATCGGCGATTTGTGGGAACTTCCCCGCTCCACCCTGCGCTCCCTCTTTGGCCTGGAAGGCGAGGAGATTTTTCTCCAGTCGAGGGGGATTGATAGCCGGCCTGTGATCGATCACTCTATCCCCAAATCCATCTCCCGGGAGACAACTTTCCTGCAAGACCTCTGGGATAGACGCCTGTTGCTTGCTCACTTGGCTTATCTCTGTGATAGATTAACCATTCCCCTGCGCGAGGAACATCTTTTTGCCCATATCATCGAAGTCAAAGTCAGGTATTCTGACTTTAAAACAGAAGCCCGAAGGCGCCTTCTTCTCACCCCCCTGCAGGAAATGGCAGCGATTTTCAAGATTGCCCAGGAGCTTTTCCTCCAGCTTTTCTCTTCCTCCCGTCTTGCCCTGCGCCTGGTCGGAGTGAAGGCTTCTGACCTGGTTAGAGCCAGGCCCCTTTCTCTTTTTGAACCCTATTCAGAGCGGAAGGAGCAACTGGCACTGGCTGTAGACCAGGTGAGAGAAAAATACGGCTTCGGCTCTCTGCTTACTGTTCGAGAGAGAATGCTGGAAGCTATCTATGAATTTGAAAGGAAGCGAGGTTTTGTCCTGAAGACAGCCTCCTTGACGAAGTAAGAAAATGTTCATTCCCCTCCATCTCCATTCTGTCTACAGCAAAGGAAAGGGAGGTTTAACCCTAGAGGAGGCAGCCTCCTGGGTTTCGCAAAGGAGACTTTCTTCCGCAGCCTTGGCGGACATCGCCAATCTCTACGGCTGGGGCAAGTGGAGGCGGGCTTCGCAGGAATGTGGCTTCACTCCTCTTTTTGGCTGTGAGGTTGAGGTTGGAGGAAAAAAATTTTTGTTTCTCGTCAAAGACAGGGAAGGTTACTGGAACTTGATGGAGACCCTCAACCGCAAAGAGATAAAGGAGACAAAAGGACTGGTTGTCGTCTTTATCCCTCAGGCTGGCGACAAGAATCCCCTGGAGGAGCTCAGAGACCTTCCCTCAAATGAAGATTTTTACCTTGGAGTCGACTTTTTTAACCTCAAAAGAGCCCTGTTTTTGGCTCAGAGTCGCACTCTTCCCCTGGTCTGGGCGAATCCCTTGAAGTTTATAAAGAATCCTGAGAGATTGATTCTCCTCCATTCCATCCAGAAGAAAATCCCTTTTCCCCCGGAAAGGGATAAGCTGGGGAGGAGGATGGAGTTCTACGGGCCAGACCAGGAAACTTTGGCTCTAAAAAAGTTTGGCTCTGAATTGAAGAAGGCTTTTGAGAAGACATTTGAAGTGGCTGAGAAGTGCCAGTTTTCCTTCAAGGACATCGTTCCTTCTCTCCCTTTAGACATTTTCCCCACAACTTTGCGGGAGGTGGTGATGGCCAGGCTTCGGAGCCTGAAGAACCTCAGCTGGCGCGAAAGGCAGCGCGCCAAGCATGAACTCGCTGTCGTCGAAAATTCAGGCTTTGCTCCCTATTTCCTGATAGTCCACGATGTGGTTCAATTTGCCCACAAGCGGCGAATCCTTCACAACCTCAAAGGTTCGGGTGCTTCTTCTTTTTTGACTTACCTTCTAGGGATTTCTCACATCAATCCTGTAGAGTTTGACCTCTACTTCGAGAGATTCCTGAACAGCGGCAGGGATGACCCTCCGGATATAGACCTTGATTTTGACTCCCGAAAAAGAGATGAGGTTCTCTTTTATGTTTTGAGCAAATACGGCCAGGGAAAAACTGGGGCAGCCTTTGTCTGCAGCCTGAAAAACTACCAAGCCCGTTCCGCCCTCTACGAAACAGCCCGCGCCTTTGGCCTTCCTCCTGAAGAAGCCAGGTCTCTGAGCAAGAGAGTTCCCTTTTTTGCTGAGCCTAATTTCCTGAAAAATGACAAGCCTCTTCCTGGCTACTTGGAGATATGGAAAGCTGCATCAGATCTTACTTCTGTCTATTGCGAGAACTCCCTCCATGTGGGAGGTGTCATCCTTACCCCTTCGCCTGTGGATCGCTTCCTTCCCCTCGAAGAATCAGCCAAAGGCCTTCTCATGTCTCACTACGACCGAGACGCTGTTGAGGATTTGAAGCTTGTAAAGCTTGATCTTCTTTCCGTGAGAGGGCTGGCTGCTATTTCCGAAACTAGAGAGGGGCTGAATATCCGTAACATTCCTCTTCAAGATGCAAAGGTCTACAGCCTGTTGAGTAAGGCCAAGACCATAGGCTGTTTTCAGGTGGAAAGCCCGGCCATGATGAACCTCCTTCGTCGCATGAAGCCGGAGAATATCTACGAGCTCACTCAGGCTTTAGCCCTTATCCGGCCTGGCCCGACTGAGAGCGGCATGAAAGAGGCTCTTCTCCGCAGGCGCGAGGGGAGATCTGCTCTTCGGGATTCTTTTATGGAAAAAATACTCCCTGAAACAGAAGGCCTTCTCCTCTATGAGGAACAGGTGATGCAGATCGCTGAGCGGATAGCAGGAATGACACCTGAAGAGGGAGATCTTCTCCGCCGCAGCCTTAAAACAAAAAATGTTGATGCGAACCTCAAGGACCGGTTTTTCAGGGAAGCGAAGGAGAGGGGATACACAACAGCCGAGATAATGAAGCTCTGGAAGACCATGGAAGAATTTTCCTCTTACTCCTTCAACAAAGCTCATAGTGCCTCCTATGCCAACATGGCCTACCAGGCTGTCTATTTAAAAGCTCACTACACTGTCCCTTACTTGGCAGCTGTCCTCAATGCTGGAGGGGGTTATTACGGATTGGCGGAGTACATCGAGGAAGCAAAGAGATGGGGAATTAAGATTTTGGGACCGGATGTGAACAGGAGCTCCTACCAGTTTGAGGCGGGAGGGAAGAATATTCGGGTGGGCTTCACTTCCATCAAAGGATTGGCTTTAAAGACTGCAGAAAAGATCGTCGAAGAGAGGAAAAACGGCGACTATCTTTCCATCCAGGATTTTCTCTCCCGGGTGCACCTCGGAAGAGCTGAGCTCCTTACGCTTATCAAAGCAGGAGTCTTCGATTCCCTCGAGCCGAGTCGCACGCGGCAGGTTCTCCGCTATTTCCAGGGGCTGGAGGACATGGAGGAGGTTTCAGACCTGGACCCCAAGGAGAAGATGCGGATGCTTATTGATTCGCTCGGCTTCTGCCCAGAAGGAGACGCGCTTTCTCTTTTTGAGGGGAAAAGGCCAGCCCTTCGGATAAAAGATTTGCGGGGTTGCGTGAGCAAGGAAGTGGAGCTTGTGGTCAGAGTTGTTGATGCCCGCCAGAAGGCCGTCAACAGTGGCCGCAAGTATTTTTTCCTTTTTGAGGACGAGACAGGCCTTCTGGAAGGAGTGGGGGAGACAACGTGTCTGACTTTTGGCTCGCCACCTGTCTGCTATTTGAGAGGGGATCTGAGGTGCGACGGCGATGGAAGGCCGAAGATTTTCAACTGCTCCTTCCTTAGCTCTTTCTGACTGGAATAATAGATAATGTTTATAAAAATCGGATTCTCCGAGTATAATGATGATGGGTAACCTAAGCGAAATAGTGAAAAGGAGGTCCTATGGAAGTCAAGCAGGCAATAGCTGAAAGAAGAGCGTATCGCTCATTAATACCTGTGACGATATCTGAAGAATTGGTCAAAGATTTAGCCCAACACGCGCAGCTTGCTCCATCTTGCTTTAATAACCAGCCCTGCCGGTTTGTCTTTGTCTACGAACCTGAAATGCTCGAAGCGATGCAAGCTGCATTATCTAAGGGGAACGAATGGGCGTATGCGGCTTCGCTCGTAATTGCTGTCTTCAGCAAAAAAGAGGATGATTGCATCATTGAGGATAGAGAATACCATCAATTCGATTGCGGTCTTGCAACGGCATTTCTTGTGCTGAGAGCGACTGAGCTGGGATTAGTGGCTCACCCCATAGCTGGCTACAGCCCCAAAAAAACAAAAGAGATTCTTGGTATTCCAGAAGAATATCAGGTCATTACTCTGGTCATCGTTGGCAAACATTCTGAAACAATAAGCCCAGTTCTTTCAGAAAAACAAGTGGAGTGGGAAAAAGCAAGACCTGAAAGATTGCCCCTTGAAAAAATTGCCCATTTGAATCGCTTTAAAGGAAAATAGAGTCAAGGCAGAATTTAAAGATAAATCCAAGGCGGGTCATTATCATAGGTGCCACGGGTTTTATCGGAAGAACCTTATGCCGCTCAGAAACTCTATTTTTGATTCTGGAGTAGTGCTTGGCCGAGCTCTCCATCAATTTGCTCCAGATCGAGCCACCATTTCCACTCCTGTTTTTGTTTTCCGTATCCCAGCCAATCATCCGCCTTGATGGCTATTCTTCGGGAGGAAGGAAAGTGCCTGATCGTCCAACTGACTGTCCTGTGGAACGGGCTAAATGGCTTGTTCCAAGGGCAGACTTTGATGCATCTGCCGCAGCCTGAGCCATGTTGGTTGCCAACTCTCATGGCAGTGCATTTTTCTATATCAACGGCCCACTTCTCGTAGCCGTTATAAATCACCTTGTCGCCGTAGCTAATCGCCTGGGAAGGGCACTCCCGGGCACATTTGGCACACTTCTGGCAAAAATCTTGAAGGCCAAAGTCAATCGGTTTATCCACAGCTAATGGCAGGTCAGTGGTTACAACTGCAGCCTTGAAACGTGGTCCCAGGAATGGGTTGAGCACAATGTCCCCAATGCGGCACATCTCGCCAAGCCCTGCCCATAAGAGAATTGGTGGAACAACAACCTGGTAATTCATGGCATGATGAGCCCTGGCCGGATAGCCGAGTCGCCGAATGTAGTCGGCCAGGATGCAGGCGATAAAGCCCGAAGTGGCGTAGGACATGAAGCTCATCGAGTTGCTAATCCAGTCGCTTCCGGAAAAAGCTCGGGCGGTTCTCCAGTCCTGGTCAACCAAAATGCAGATGGCGTATTTATGCTTAAGTTCAACCGGCTTTCCGTCCCATCTGGTATGGGTGAAGACAGAGTAAGAGGGGAGTTCACAGATCCCGACCATGTCCGCCCTGAGAAAACAGACCGTCTCTTTGATGTGCCGGGCGTTAATTTCGGGATTATCCGTCAAGGGGGCTAGCTTGGACGCCAAAGGTCCATCTACTGAATCAGCCAGCATCTTGGACATCGTCCTTAAAGCTGCTGATAAAGGATGCTTTACGACAAAACGCTCGTACTCTTTCTGGAGAAAAGGGCCAAAATCTCCACGACCTGCGCGGTGGAAGCCACCTTCCCTCTCATCCACCCGGCAAACCTCATCATCTTTGATCAAAGTGGTTGGCCTGTTGACCCTTTTGAGAGTTTCAACAGGAAATGGATCTGAGGAATGCCTTTTATGATGGTGATAGCGAGAAGTGAAGACTTCTGTCATAACTAACTCCTTTCTCTTTTTTAGTCGATTTCCCCTTTTGACATTCTCTATTGCTTTTATCATAGCAAACTTAAAAATAATCTATCCTTGATCTATTGACTTTGTAAATATGTCATCAAGAAGAAGTTGGAGGGAGTTATCTATATCATAATTTCCTTTGGGATTTCTCTCAGGTTGAAGTTGGAGGCCATGCTCTTTGCGTAGGCCCCAGCGCAGAGAACGGCGAGAATGTCCCCTTTCTTTGGCAGAGGCATAAGAATTTCTTTTCCAAAGATATCGCCTGTCTCACAAAGATTTCCGGCAACTGTCACTCGTTTTTTATCCTTCGCTTCGATATTCGAACAATTAACAATCTCGTGATAAGCTTGAGCATAAATCGCTGTCCGAGGGACAGTGTTATAAGTCCCGGCATTGACGCAGGCAAAAAGATTTCCATAACTTTCTTTGACATACTCCACTTGGAGGAGAAGAACACCTGCATCTCCGACCAGATATTTCCCAGGCTCCAAAGCCAAAGCTTTGATCTTTAATTTTGCTTCTTTGATTTTTTGGCAGATGTATTCTGCATATTTTTTTACAGGGAAAAGTCCTTGATTTTTTGAATATTTGGGACCAAAACCTCCTCCAAAATCCAGGAATTCAAGGCGAAAGCCAATTTTTTCAACCTCGGATGCCTTTTGGATCATCTTGTCCACAGCGCTCTTTATAGCATCGAAATCTTCCCTAACCCAGCCAGAGCCGAGATGCTGATGCAAACCTACTGGCGTGAAGCCATATTGAGCTGCTTTCCTAAAGGCTGCGATGACCTTTTTTTCTTCAATTCCGAATTTGATCGGAGTTCCATCAGATGACCTCTTTCCTGCAGTAATCACTCGCGGGTTAAATCCTCTTCCGATTCCTGGATTCCATCTTATAGAGACTTTGATTTTTTTCTTCTTGAATCCTTTCTCCCTGACTTCTTTCATTAGCTCCAACTGCTCCAGGGCATCGATATTGACTATCAAATCGTCCAGATTGAATACTTGGTAAAGATCTTCTCTGCTGATGCTTGTTCCTGTAAAAAGGATTCTTTTTGCGGGAAAACCGGCCCGAAGAGCCTCCCTCACTTCGCCTGGGGAGACAGCATCTATCCAGGCTCCCTGATTGCTCAGAGTCTTTAAGATTTTTCGATTTGGATTTGCCTTCATCGCATAACAGATTCTGATTTCCAAGGAAGTTTTTTCAGTGAACACCTTGAGGAGATAAGCAAAATTAGAAAGGATCTGCTCTCGGCTGTAGATAAAGAAAGGAGTTTTATATTCTCGAGCGAGCTGGGTTGCTTCCTTTTGGCCAAGATAGAGCTTTTGACGTTTTGCTTTTAAAAAGCTATTTTCCCACCAGATCATTTTTTTACCTTTGATTCTATGGATTTTTATTTTTTTCGAAAAGGTCAAGTTGGCCAGATTTTATTTTTTTTATGATTTCTTTAAGGACAGGATATTGTTTGAGGAGAAGGTAGGGAATGTCAAGTTTTTCACCGCTCATCATGTTTTTGATCTGAAGAGCATTTGCTAATGCCTGGCCGCGGTAGTGGTTATTGGTGATAACAAAGACTTTATCACTTTTTTGACCAAGATCTTTGATTCTCTTTATCCATTCCTCAAGCTCTTCTTTGCTGTAGAGATAATTGTAGCGTTCATCTCGGCCTGCCCCTTCTTTGAACCATTCTTTATAATTTCTTCCATGAAACCTGACGTAGGAGAAGTGGGGATTAGTGCTGATCGAGCTGGGTTTGATGGAATTTCGGAAGATTGGCTGGTCGATGTTGCAGAAGCAGACTTTGTGCTCAGAAAGAAGTTCATAAAAATCGGGATCATCGAAGGAGCCATGCCTCACTTCCAGAGTCAGGGGATAATCAGAGAAAAGCTTGAACAGGCCAACCAAATAATCTCGATTGGCAGTTGTGTTGGCGTAAGACCAGGGAAACTGGAGCAAAAGAGAAGCCAGCCTCTGTCTTGCCCTTAGAGGCTCGATGCCAAGCTTGAAATCATCCACGTTTTTTTGAGAAAAATCTTTTCTCTGATGAGTAAAGATTTGGTGGAGCTTGACGGAAAAAAGAAAGTCAGGATAATTTTCGACTTTCTTTACCCAAGATAAAGAGATGGCAAAAGCAGGGGACCGGTAAAAGGTGCTGTTGATCTCGATAATATTGATGTACTGAGCCAAGAATTTGAGGGGATGGAAATTTCGATCCTTTTTTTCCGGGTAGACAATCCCTTCCCAGTCTTCATAGCTCCAGCCAGCTGTCCCGATAAAATAGCGTGTCATCCAGGATATATTTTAAAGAAATCATTCGAAATGTCCAATGGAGCTTGCTTCTGGCACCCATCTTGCTTAAATCCTGTCAAGTGGTTTAGTATTTAAAGACGAAACGGAAAAAGCAAGTCAGAAGTTAGAGAATAGCGAGACATCATGGATTTTAAGGAAAATATTTCTGAAGCTTACGAGCGCATCAAGCGTGACATCAAAAGGACTTCTCTCGAATATTCTTCATCCTTAAGCCAAAGGCTTGGGGCAGAAGTGTATCTCAAATGGGAAAATGAGCAGCTTACAGGATCTTTCAAAATTAGAGGTGCGCTGAACAAAATCCGCTTCTTGTCGATGGATCAGAAGAGAAGAGGGATTGTTTCAGCCTCCACAGGGAATCATGGTCTGGGGCTAAGCTATGCCTGCCAGCTGGAAAGAGTGGGATTGACTCTTTTTCTTCCGACAACTGCTTCAGAAGAGAAAAGTAAGAAACTCAGTGAATTGAATGTTTCTCTTATCTTGCATGGTTCAAGTTGTGAAAAAGCAGAACTCCATGCCCGCCGCATTGCTCAAGAGACAGACCGAGTCTACATTTCTCCCTATAATGATTGGGATATCGTTTTTGGTCAAGGAACAGTGGGCTTTGAAATTCTCGAAGATTTACCAGACGTGGATGATGTGATCGTTCCTGTTGGCGGGGGTGGATTGATTTCAGGAATAGCAGGCTATCTTAAATACATCCATCCAAAGATAAGAATTTTTGGGGTAGAGCCAGAGAATTCCCAATTTATGGCTGCTTCCATAAAAGCTAGGAGAATAGTTGAAATCGAAGAGAAAGAAACACTGGCTGATGCGGTGGCAGGTGGCATTGAGCCTGGTTCCATTACTTTTCCTTTGTGCCAGAAATATGTTGAAGAATTTTTGACTGTGGAAGAATCGCTCATCAAAAGCTCTATGTCCCTTCTTTTTGAAGAACATCAAAAAATCGTCGAAGGTGCAGGTGCCCTATCTTTATCTGGGCTGATGAGAGCATGCAAAACGTTCAAAGGAAGAAAAGTTGTTCTCGTTGTCAGTGGTGGAAATATTTCGCAGGGTACATTCAATAAAATTATTCATGTTTAAGGAAAAAAACAAAAAAAGATTGCCCTCCACATATTTTTTGATTATCCTATTTAGGATAAATCAAGGAAATTATAAGTGAGAAAAGGAATCATTTTTTTCTTTTTGACCTGCTTTCTTTTCCTGTGTTGCAAGAAGCAGGAGAACAATCTTTATACAATAGGCTTTTTTCAAGTCATTGAAGTTTCTACTGCAACTGAAGTTCGCAAAGGATTCATCCGAGCCCTTGAGGATAATGGACTTCGGGATGGAGTGAATATCGATCTTAAAATCAGGAATGCCATGGGAGACATTTCTGAAGTCCAAAGAATTGCACAAGAATTTGTTGATGAAAAAATGGATATGATCATTGCCCATTCCACTCAGTGTCTTCAAGCAGCTTTGATTGCCACTCGAAAAATTCCGATTATTTTTACCGCTGTGGCCAATCCCTATTTGACTGGCGCTGGGAAATCAGCCAAAGATCATTTGAGCAATGTCACGGGAGTTGCCTCCACTGGACCCATTAAAGAGGCTTTAGCTTTTATCAAAGAAGTCTTGCCAGGGGTAAAAAGAATTGGAACTCTGTGGACCCCATCAGAACTCAATTCGGAATATTATTTGGAGCTGGCTAAAGAAGAAGCCGGTGAACAGGGTTTAGAAATTATTGCCGTACCTGTGGCCAATACAAATGAAGTTCTTCTCTCGGCCCAAGTTTTGATCAACAAAAAAATTGATGCCCTTTATCCCATCTCCGATAACACCATCAACGCCTCCTTTGAAGATCTGGGTCGAGTGGCTGAGGAAAACGCAATCCCGCTCTTCGGTGGCTTCCTTCTCTCGACTCATTCAGGGGCCTGTGCCGCCATGGGTTGGGATTTTTATGAAATGGGCTACAAAGCAGGCCAAATCGCCGTTAGGGTTAAAAACGGAGAGAGCCCTGCCAATATTCCTTTTCAATATTTGAGCGACATCAAATTGCACCTCAATTTAAAGGCCGCAGAGAAGCAGAGAGTTAAGTTTCCAGAGATAGTCCTAAAAAGAGCAGATGAGATTCTAGGTTTGGAAAAAAAATCAGAAGAAAATTCAGAGATAGAATGAAGAAATTCCTGAAGATTGCAGGCATTTCTGTTTTTTCTCTTCTTTTAGGTTTTTTCCTTTTCGTTATTTTTTCTTTCTATTACTCCCTTCCAAAGACAAAAGGCAAGATTGCACTGAAAGCTTTAAATGCAGATATTGAAATTATCAAGGATAGATGGGGAGTCCCTCATATTTTTGCTCAGAACGAAAAAGACCTCTTCTTTGCTGCTGGCTTCGTCCATGCTCAAGAGAGAATGTGGCAGATGGAGCTAACCAGGAGGGCTGGTTTTGGCAGGCTTTCTGAGATGTTTGGGAAGGCGACTTTGGAAAAAGACAAGTTCATGAGAAATCTAGGGCTTAAAGAAGCAGCTCAGAAGGACTATGAAAATCTGACACCTCTGCTCAAAGAGCTCCTCCTTGCTTATTGCCAAGGTATCAATGCCTGGATTCATTCCAGAAAATTTGATTGGCCACCTGAATTTTTGCTCTTACGCCATCGTCCAGAGCCCTGGAGTATCATGGATTCCCTTATTGTCAAAGAAATCATGGCCTTTCTTCTTTCCATGGACTATTCCAGCCAAATTGTGAGGGCAAAATTAGTCAAAAGGCTTGGTCCCGAGAAAGCTCTCCAGATACTGGAAGAAGGAGTTGAAATCCCTTCCTCGCACGCAGAAAATGCTTCTTTATCTTCTGACATGAGGTTTTCGCTTCCTTTCCAGGGAAGCAACAGTTGGGTTTTGGCAGGAAGCATGACCCGATCAGGGAAACCACTTTTGGCCAACGATCCCCACCTTGAAATCAGTCTTCCTCCTATCTGGCATGAGATCCATCTCTGCTGTCCTTCTTTGAATGCCATTGGCGTATCCCTTCCTGGAGTCCCTCTTGTCATCATCGGCCATAATGAGTCCATAGCCTGGGGCCTTACTGCCTCTGCAGCGGATGTCCAGGATGTATACATAGAAAAGTTTGATTCCTCTGAGGACAAGTACTTAGATAAAGGCGGGTGGGAATCCTTGTTGAAGAAGGAAGAAAAAATCTTGATTAAAGGAAAAAAAGAGCCTCAAAAAATGGAAATAAGATGGACAAGCCGCGGGCCCATCATTACGCCTCTCATTGTTCAAAGCCAGAGCCCTCTCTCCCTGTGCTGGACAATCTATGAAGGAGGAAGAACTTTCGAGTCTTTCTATCTCCTCAACAAAGCGCAAACCTGGCAAGAATTTGTGGAGGCTGCGAAACTGTTTGATGTTCCTTCCCATAATTTTGTCTACGCCGATAGTCATGGAAATATCGGTTACTATTTGAGCGGGAAAATTCCCCTAAGGAAAAAAGAGGCAGCGCTTTTTCCTTACCCAGGCTGGGAGGGAGAGGGAAATTGGCAGGGCTTTTTGGAGGAAGAAAAAAAGCCCACGCTTTTTAATCCCGAAGAAGGTTTTATTGTCACTGCCAACAATAAGATCATATCCGATGATTATCCCTATTACATAAGTTGCGACTGGGATGCTCCTTTTCGAGCTCTGCGAATAAAAGAATTGCTTCTGCGGCAGGAAAAGCACAGTGTCGAATCCCTCAAGCAAATCCAGAATGATGTTTATTCCCAAAAAGGGGAGCTTTTTCTTCCCTACATCAAAGAAATAAAAGAAGCTAAAGGGATAGCTAGAGAAGCCCTTAAAATAATTAAGGACTGGAATCTCGAGATATCTTCAGGGAAAGGAGCTTCGCTTTTTGAAGTCTTTATGAATTTTTTTCATGAAGAAGTTTTTAAGGATGAACTTGGCGAAGATTTTAAAGACTTTGATTTTCTTTTCAGGCGCAAACAAGCTGGACTTCTCAGAATCCTCTCTGATCCTCTCTCGTCCTGGTTTGATAAAAAAGAGACGCTACAGGTAGAGGGAAGGGAGGAAATAATAAAGGCCAGCTTGGAGAAGGCTTACTTGTGGCTGGAGAAAAATTATGGCTCTCCTGAAAAATGGGATTGGATGAAAATGCATTCTATAAATTTCGAGCATGCCCTAAGCCAGGTTCCTCTTTTCAAATTCTTCAACCGCGGCCCTTACCCTGTGAGCGGGGATGCCTTTACTGTCAGAGCTTCTTTCTCTTTGTATGGGAGCTACAAAACAACCCATGGAGCTTCCTTTCGTCAGATTGTCGATTTATCCGATTTAAAAAATTCAATTTGTGTCATCACTTCTGGCCAGAGCGGCCACTTTCTCAGCCGCAATTATGATGATCAAATTCCTTTCTGGTTGGAAGGCCAATACCATCCCATGCTCTTTTTTCCTGAGGATATTAAGCTTGCCTCTTCAGAGACTCTGCTTTTGAAAGCTGAGACAAGGGAAAAATAAGATTCAGAAGGATAAATAGCTTCGAGAAAAAGCTAAATAAAATCCAATTCATAGAAAAGAGAAATTTTAAAAATTTTGTCTCGTTCTTTTAACTCAAAGAGGGAAAGAAATGATCTGCTGGCCATGGCCGATTCGAATCGCCTTTTTTATAGCTTGATGTGTTAGCTGAGATGCCAAGAGACATGCTTTTTCGAGGGATTTTCCTTTAGCCAGGGAACAGAGAATACTTGAGGAGAGAAAGCATCCCGTTCCATGGACATTTTTCTTTATTTTTTCCTTTTCAAAGATATGGAATTTGCTTCCGTCGAAAAGCACATCCTTCGCCACTTCTTTGAGGTGACCTCCCTTGATAAGACAGGGAATATGGGTGAGATGGAATATTCTCTTTGCAGCTTCTTTCATCTCCTCAAGGTTTCGGACTTTTTCGCCTGTAATCATGGCTGCTTCTTCCAGGTTTGGAGTGATAACAGAAGCCTTTTTTCTAATTTCTGCGATGTAGACAGGGATAGCTTTTTTCTCTAGGAGCCATGCTCCTGAACTCGACCTGAAGACAGGATCCACCACTTTAGGGATATCCCCACTCTTTTTTAAGATTTTTCCTATAGTCTTGATATTTTCCCTCGAGCCAATCATGCCGATTTTAATTCCAGAAAAAATGACATCTTGGCAGAGGGTTTTGTATTGATCGAAGAGGAGTTCGGAGGAAAGACAATGAACTTTTTTGACGAGTTTTGTGTTTTGGGCTGTTACTGCAGTTAAAATGCCCATTCCCTGAAATCCGCGCTGTTCGAAAACTTTTAAATCCAATAGCACACCAGCTCCTGATGAAGGGTCATAGCCAGCTACTGAGAGAAGGATTTTTTTCATGATCGCTGCACTTTTTGCTCCACTGATTACTTTTTACACTATTTGCTATTTACGATCAACCTCCTCTATGAAAATTATAGTGGATATGCTAACATAAGCGGCAGATTGAGATGAAAGCGAGGGCACATATTTTCGTCTCAGGCCGCGTTCAAGGAGTCTTCTTCCGTGACCACACCCAGAGATGGGCTTCTTCTTTGAGCCTCACAGGTTGGGTGAGAAACTTATGGGACGGACGTGTTGAAGTCTTAGCAGAAGGGAAGAAAAAAAATATCGAGGATCTCATCAACAGATTAAAGGGAGGCCCTCCTTTAGCCCGTGTGGAAAAGGTGGATGTGTCCTGGGAAGAATATAAGTCAGAATTCACAGATTTCCAGATAACTTGGTCTAATCTTTAATAAGGACTATCCAGACTTCTTGCGTTTCCCTTCTTCCAAAAATTTCTGGCGGCACTCCTTCGAGCAAAAAAAGTACTCTTTTCCTTCGATGACTTCCCTGATGGCATCTTCTTTGGGAAGATAGGTATTGCAGCTTTCATCTTTGACCATAATTCCCGAGAGGCGTCTTGTTTGGTGGCCAGGGGATTTGCTCACCTTTTTTAAAGCCTGGAAAAAGCGGAAGAGAAGATAAATGATGTAGGCCACAAAGGCGTAAAGAATAAGCCTAAAGAGTCCTCGCAACACATCCTGAATTTAATCGATTTGAGCTTGTATGTCAAACAAAGTTCGTGTGGAGAGAAATTTCTCTTGATTATTAAAAGGCTAAAAAGTAATATGAAAAAGAAAATAGAGGCTTCAATGAGGAGTCAGCAAAGAGGAAAAAAATGACAAAGGAGAACGTATGGACTTTTTAATAACCGAGGAACAAAAAGCTTTAAAAGAAACAATCAAAAATTTTGCTCAAAAAGAGATTCAGCCGCTTGTCAAAGAATATGATGAGAAGGGAAAGTGGCCAGAAGAGTTGACTCAGAAATTGGGTGAAATGGGATTGCTGGGCATAATTATTCCTCCAGAATATTCAGGCGCAGGCTATTCCAATCTAGATTATGTCATCATCTTGGAAGAGATTTCCAAGGTCGATCCTTCAGTCGGTCTAGTGGTTGCAGCCCACAATTCTCTCTGTTCCAATCATATCAACCTCTTTGGCAACGAAGCTCAGAAGAAGAAATACCTGACACGGTTGGCATCTGGTCAAACTTTAGGAGCATGGGGCCTCACTGAGTCAGGGGCAGGTTCTGATGCAGCAGCGATAAAGACCAAAGCTGAAAGAAAGGGGGATTATTGGCTGCTCAATGGATCAAAGCTCTTCATCACTAACGGTTCTTTGGCTGAGATTGCAGTGGTGGTGGCTATAACAGACCCTGAGAAGGGACGGAATGGTATTTCTGCTTTTATTCTTGAGAGAGGAATGGAGGGCTTTCGTGCGGGTAAAAAGGAAGATAAGCTTGGGATACGTGCGGCCGATACATCTGAGCTCATTTTTGAAGATGTAAAAGTTCCTGCTGAGAACATGCTTGGAGAGCAGGGAACAGGCTATAAGGCAGCCATGACGATTCTGGATGGAGGTCGGGTAAGTATTGCTGGTTTTTCTTTGGGAATTGCGGCTGGGGCTTTAGAATCGAGCTTGAAGTATTCCAAGGAAAGGATTCAGTTTGATCAGCCTATTGCCAATTTTCAGGCCATTCAATGGATGCTTGCCGACGGTTTTACTGAGCTCGAGGCAGCCCGTCTTTTAACTTATCGGGCAGCTTTCCTTGAGGACCAAGGGAAGAAAATCCCCAAAGAATCTGCCATGGCCAAACTTTTTGCCAGCGAATTAGCGGTTAAGGCTTCATCTATAGCAGTTCAAATCTTTGGAGGCTACGGATTTACCAAGGATTATCCTGTTGAAAAATTCTACCGCGATTCAAAATTAGCCACAATTGGAGAAGGGACCTCTGAAATCCAGCGTTGGATCATTGCCCAGAAAGTTCTCTCTGAATATTAAAATTTAAGAAGTTATGGATTTAGTTCAAGAAGTTCTTAAAGGAAATCCCAGAGCAGTTGCCAGGGCGATTTCTCTTGTGGAGAACAATGGAAGTCCTGCTCAGGCGCTGATGAAAAAACTCTTCCCACATAGACAGGAATCCGTCGTTTTGGGAATAACAGGTGCTCCAGGCTCTGGGAAGAGCACCCTTGTTGACCAGATGATAGAGTGTCTGCGAAGAGATGGCAGGAAAATTGGGATTGTGGCTATTGATCCCTCAAGCCCCTTCAGTGGAGGAGCTATTCTGGGGGATAGAATTCGAATGATGCGGCACAGCTTGGATTCTGAAGTTTTTATTCGCAGCATGGCTACCCGAGGTCACTTAGGAGGATTGGCGAAGGCCACTGGGGAAGCTATCGCTATCTTTGAGGCAGCTGGGAAAGGCTTTATCTTGGTTGAAACTGTCGGAGTGGGTCAGGATGAAGTCGAGGTGGTAAAGCTTGCAGATATTGTCCTTGTTATTTTGACTCCAGGCACTGGAGATGAAATCCAGGCTTTCAAAGCAGGAATCATGGAGATTGGCGATATATTTGTCCTCAATAAAGCAGACCACCCGGAAACAGATAAAATGGAAAAACAGCTTAAAGCCATCCTCGAGTTAGGTTGCAAGGAAAAGGAGATTCCGCCGGTTGTTAAAACTGTGGCAACAAAAGGAAAAGGTGTAGGTGTCTTAATGGATGAGATCCAGAGGTTTATTTCGAAGATGAATCATGAATTTCAGGCTTCCAAGAAGAAAAGGCTCCTTTCCTGGATGTTAAGAGATATCACTAGAGAAAAAATCTATCAGGTTATCAGCCAGAATATCAAGGATTCAGAATTTGAAGAATTTATTGAAAAAATTTATAGCAAAAAAATTGATCCCTATACGGTTGCCGATAAAATTATCGCCAGGCTAAAGAGAAAATTTTAAGTGGAGATACGAATGACAAAGATCGATCACATAGGAATTGCTGTTAAAAATCTTGAAGAGAGTTTGGAGAAGTGGGAGGATTTATTCGGCCTTAAAGCCCGAAAAATCGAAGAATTGAAAGAGAGGAGCGTAAGGCTCGTTCAGTTAGATCTCAAAGAAGGGCCATCTGTCGAATTAGTCTCTCCCCTGGGAGAGGAATCGCCACTGGCAAAGTTCATAAAAAAAAGAGGAGAGGGAATCCATCATTTTTGTTTCAAAATTAAAAATATTGAAAGGGTCATGAAAGATCTCAAAAAGAAAGGAATCCAATTTGTCCAGGAAAAGCCTCAGATAGGAGCAGGGGGAAGCTTAATTGCCTTTATCCATCCGCCGAACATCAATGGAGTGCTCATTGAACTAAAAGAAGGAAGAGATTAACAATAAAAGCCCAAAGGTTTTTAGAGGGGAAAAGGAGAGTTGGTGAAGAACTTGGGCAATTTTCTCATTATTGTCGGAGTTTTCGCTCTAATTTTTGGGATTCTCCTTAAGCTTGGAGGAAAACTCAGATGGGTAGGGAAGCTTCCTGGAGATATCCTCATCCGCAAAGGCAACTTTTCTTTTTATTTCCCCTTAGCTTCAAGCCTTCTGGCCAGCCTTTTTCTAAGCCTCCTTCTCTTTTTTATCTTTAAAATTATAGGAAAAAAATAACAGGGATAGGAATTCAAGAAACCTATCGCTCTAATGATGGCCGTGGAGACTCAGAGTTGTTACCCATTTGGCAAAGGCCCTGGCATCTTCTAAATCCCTTTCATTAGGGTGAGAGCGGGCCGATGCAGCCATATCCGCCCAAGCTTCGTGTTCAGGGGATTTGCTCAAGATTTCAAGAGCTTCCAAGCTAGTTTTCCCTCTACAGGAAAAAGTGCCAATGACTTTTGCTCGAGAGGCAAGAACGATGGCATGCTCTAGGGCTTCCCGTGAAAGTCTGCCTCCCGTCAGTGATCCGTGAGTGGAGAAAAGAGCAATTTTTTTATCAGGGGGGATTTTTCTGAGAAAAATCTCCACTTTATAAGGAACACTGTGGGAATGGACAGGGAAACCGATGAAAATGAGGTTGTAGTCATCTACCCCTTCAACTTCCTCGAGGGGCTTGATCGTCTTTTCGCCTTCTAATGTTTCATAGATGGCTTCGGCAATTTTTTTTGTGTTTCCTGTTTGGCTGAAATAGGTCACAAGAATTTTGAGCATTCTAAAACTTGAACCTGAATCCGATCTTCAAGGAGAAACCGCTGAAATTCAATCCTCCTCGCCTTGTATCTTTAATTGTAGAAGCACGCTATCAAAAGTCGGGCTAAAGTTTAAAGTGTTAAATTGACCTTGGAGAATGCCTCCATTCTTTTCTTGCCAATTTTTCCAGAGAGAATTATAGGATTTAATCCAGGCGTTTAGATCCCTCTCCCTCATCGAGTAAGAATTGAGGCTAAACCTGAAGCTTATTTTTTCGGCCTGTGCAGTAGCCAATAGAATACAAAGGAAAAAGAGGAAAAGAAAAATTCGCTTTTGATTTTGGAGAAGGCGCATAAACATATTTTTATTTTTTCATAAATTCGAAAAAAATTCCAGCCATTTGTAAGCATCGATTTCATCTCTTTTTCCGTGATGAGAGCAAAAACATGAGGGTCCTCGATTCTGGCGAGGGTTGGATGAACGAAGAAGGCCGTATGAGAGGCGGAGCGGGCAGGGTTCCTTGACCGCAGGGAGAAGGGGAGCGGAGCCCCGAATTGAGCAACTTCTCCTCGCTGGGGAGAAGGCAGCGTGCCTTCGAGTCATCCAACCTGAGCTTCGTCTCTTGCTATTCATCACGGAAACGGAGATGCTTCTGTAAGCATCTTCTTCTATAATGATGTGAAGCAAGCAAAATTTTTATCTTCCTTTCGTTTCTTGTTTATCTTAAGGTCTATTTAACTTATCATCTATCCGTGCCGTGACAGGACTCACTGAAAAAGCTCCATAGTTATCACAGAAATGGAGATCCTTCAAAAAGAAGCTTGCTCAAGCTCTTAATCAATTCTTATAATAATCTTATAATAATTTATCGCGGAAAGAAGAAGTAAATGGTGTGGGTGAAGGACAAAAAAATGGTTACTTTTGGAGTGAGCAAGGAAAAAGAAGAATCCCTGCGCCAGAGGATGGAGCATCTGGGTATTTTCGAGAAAGATATCCTCGAAAAATTTATCCGTTCTCAAGGAAAAGGTGGCCAGAAGGTCAACAAAGCTTCAACCTGTGTCTATTTAAAGCACCTTCCCACCAAGATCGAAGTCAAATGCCAGAGGGAAAGGTCTCAGGCCCTCAATCGATTTCTTGCTCGGAGAATCCTCGCCGATAAGATTGAGCGAATGATTCTTGGAAAAAAGAGCGAAGAAGAAAAGCGAATTGAAAAAATCCGCCGCCAGAAAAGAAAGCGCTCAAAGAGAGCCAAGCTCAAGATATCAGAGGCAAAGACGAGGCACTCTGAGCTGAAGAGAAATCGGGCTTTTAGGCCTGACCTTGATGGTTATTAACTTGCTAATCTCAAATTCGCGTCGAGGAAAAACAAACGGAGAATCGTATGTCATCAGGCCTATTTGGATAGCGTGATCTTGCGTTTGATCTCAGCACGGTGGATGAAATATTTGTTCTCTCCCTGAGCTATTATTGAGAGTGGAGTTTCCAGAAAAGTAGCATTGATTTCTGCCTCCAGTTTTGCCTCTTTCGGCAAGCTCAATCTGAGCTCCGGCGAAAGGCTCAGCTGCGGGTAATAGACCCATCTGATAGTGGCTCTTTTTTTCTTATGGCTGTATTTCACGTTGGATTCATCAATTTTGAAGGGTTTATCTGACTTCAATCTGAGAGATACTGAATAGGGCTGTTTTTCAAAATCAAGCTGGAGCTTGACCGTGACCAGCTTTTGAGCGCCCTTCTCCTCGAATGACGACAGGTTACTTTCTTTGAGCCAATTCATTTCAAGCGGCATGTCGATTTTTTTGATACAGCTTTTTATATCTATGGCTTCTTCTTTGCTATCAATGGTGGCCTTAATTCCGCGCAGGTAATCACTGCTTCCAATCTCGATTGAAGTTTTATTCTCCTGGTCGAGCTTCTGAGTGATAGAAATCTGTTGTTCCCAGGGGGCCTGGTAACTGGGCAGAGTCATGAGATATGCAGCGCCTCCGACAATGAATATTCCCAGCGGAATAAGAGTAATCGGGCTGCGGAAACGCTTCAGCCCGCCCAGATCGCCAGAATAGCTCCGGTAAACGGCGGCGAACCCGAGCAAAAACGGCATCGTCCACAAGACAAAGTAAAGAACAAGGATCGTCCACACCAACAAAGAAGCCCCGAAGGTTTTGACCGAGGAGAATCCCATCATGGCCATGCTTCTGTAGAGGAAATTATGGTATTCAGGGAGACACAGCAACCTGAACATAAAATAAGGAGAAGCAAGCCAGAGCAAGGCTTTAAGCCATGCCCAGGGAACCAGGCAGGCAAGACTCAAAAAGAGAAGGCCGGCAGCTGGATGGAGAGCCAGCCGCGGTCCTAAAGAGAGCCAGAGGACTAAGATGAGAACTGTGAGATAAAGAGCAGCCCTGATGAAAAAAAAGAAGGAATTCTTCCTTAACCTCCATCTCCGCAAGACCTGCAGGGCCACCCATATGCCAAGGATAAAAAAGATAAGCTCATAAAGCAGATAGGGTGCTGGGTGGGCGAACAAAGGAAATCGCTGGCCTTTGAGCCCTTGCATGAGCCAGAACGAGGAGAACATGACGATGATGATGGCGAGGAGAAGGACAAAAAGTTTTGGCCATGATTTTTTTATTTTCTTATCCGCTGTCCAATCCACCTGAGTCTTGCGCATGGCAAAGAGACGAATGAGGGTGATCAATCCCACAACGAGGCTCAGCAAAATAAAACCGACGATCCAGAGTGGATGAATGAAGAAGGGCTTTTCACCGATCATGACGAGCATATAATGACCGGCTTTTTGCTCAGGCTGGCCTTGGTCAAACTTCTTGACCAGCTCGAGAACGAGCTTCCCGCTGCGCTCCAGGCCATCGGGCTTGAAATACTCAAGGGAATCATTCCGCGTATGGATGGGAAATGTCACATCGCTGACAAATGCGATGGCCGGGATCCCCTTTTTTAAAAAGGGTTCATGGTCTGAGCTTGCTCCACCCAGCGAGTTGTTAAGACTCTGGAAGAAGGTTGGATAATCGATATTTCGATAGCCAAGAGAATGGAAGGCATCGATGCTTGCCGAGACAAGCCAGCCGGGGCTCTGTGATTTTTTTGTGTCGATAAACAAGATCAGGGGCGACTCATTGCTCGCCATGTCGAGCTGCAGCATCAGGCGGACAATCTGAAGAGGATATTTTTCAATAAAGGAATTTGAACCCACCAATCCAGCCTCTTCACCACAAAAAGCGACGAAAACAAGGGTTGATTGATGCGGCTCCTGGCTGAGAACTCTGGCCACCTCGAGGATTGCTGCGATTCCGGAGCCGTCGTCGTTGGCCCCTGGAATTTCTGGCGTCGAAGAATCGATATGTGCTCCGATGATGATCTCCTGCTTGGTCTTGCCTGGAAGGCGGCCGATAACATTGAAGCTATTGGTATTCAAAGAGCTAGCACCCATCATCCCTCTGGCTTCTGTGACCGGCTGCCATTCCACTTGGCAGCCGTATTCAGCCAGCTTTTCGGCAAAATAAGTCAAGGCGGCTTTTTCCTGGAGAGAGCCCAGCGGCCGCGGCCCTATTGTCCCTGCTATATTCTTGAGATGCTCATAGGCCTTGTCTTTGGAGAATTCCTCTGCTGCAGGTAACAAATTTGTAATCAGGACCGAGCTAAAAAAAATCGGCATTAAGAATCGCAAATGTCTGTTCATTTTTATAAACTCTCCGTCGACATAAATATGAATTCCATCGAATATCCTTTCCTGCCCTTGAATGCCAAACAAGCATATCTTTCGAAGATGGTTGAAGTCAAGATGGAAAAAATTCAGCGGAGCCAAAGAGGGGGACACTCTGATGTAAAGAGAAATCGGGCTTTTAGGCCTGACTCTAATGACTGTTAACTTGCCAATCTCAAGAGAACCTGAAGCAGCAGGTTTGCTCCTTTTTCCAGGTCTTCCCACTTGATTGATTCTTCTGGCGAGTGGCTTATTCCATCCAAACAGGGGATGAAGATCATCCCCACGTCCGCTACACTGGCAAGGATCTGAGCGTCGTGACCTGCTCCGCTTGGAAGCAGAAGATGCGAGTAGCCCAGCTTTTCGCACTTTTCTTTCAAGACTCCGATGATTCGCTGTGAAGGAGCAACGGGATTTGTACTGTCCACTAGTTTTGAGGAGAAAAAGAGCCCTCTTGTCGAGGCAATATCCCGAGCCAGCAAAAGAAGGGCATTCTCAATTTCTTCAAGTGTTTCTTTGGAGCCGCTTCTCAGGTCAAGAGAGAATTCGACGAGGCCCGGGACAATACTGAAAGCTCCTGGGCTCACCCGGACTTTTCCCACTGTGATCATGTTCCCATAGTATTTTGTGGCCACAAGCTGGGTGCCCTTCAGAGCAAAATCCGAAAGTCCCAAAAAGGCATCATGGCGGAGCTCTAAAGGTGTCGTTCCTCCGTGCTCTGCTTTGCCCAAAAAAGAGCACCAGCGGTATCTCTTTCCGGCGATGCGCTCAACAATTCCGATGGAGACATCCTCTGTCTCGAGTGTTTCTCCCTGTTCGATATGAAGTTCAAGATAGGAATCAATCTCTGGACGCTGCTTATGAGCCTCAAGGATGCTCTCGATTGTGAATTCAGTCCTTTCCAGAATCTCTTTTAATGATGGGCCAAATTGAGTTATTCCTTTTTCAAGCTCTTCCTTATTCAGCTCATTAACAAAAGCCCGGCTTCCCAGGAAGTCGCCGACAAGATTTCCCTCTTCATCTGTGAAAGTAGCAAGCTCCAAAGGTTTTGAGAGCTGAACTGCTTCCTCTTTTATGCGACGCAGACATTCTAAAGCTGCGAGCACTCCCGCTGAGCCGTCAAACATCCCGCCATTAATGACTGTATCGATGTGAGAGCCTGCCATGACAGTTTTTCCTTTTCCCTCGATCCTGCCAAAAATGTTGCCTGCTCCGTCCTGACGAAGAATTAAGCCAGTATCTTTTATTTTCTCTTTAAGCCATTCCCTGGCCTCAAGATCAGCCTTGCTGAAAGAAGGACGTGTTATCCCTGCTTTTGAGTCGCGTCCAAATCGGGAAAGAGCCTCGACGTCCTCTTTGAGGCGATGGAAATTTATTCTGAGATCCATAATTGTCCCCTTTCCTTTATCTTGTTTTGCCTGCATTATCTTTTTCAAGAAGGGCAAGCATCGCTCTCACTGCCTCGATTACTCCGACAATAGCTGATCTGGCCACGATGGAAAAGCCGATACTGAGTTCTGTTATTTCAGGTATAGCCACAATTTGCAGAACATTTCTGTAATCGAGCCCGTGGCCAGCATGGATTTCAAGACCTAATTCACGGCCATATGTAGCTGCCTTTCTTATCTCCTCCAAAGCTTTCTCTTGAGCCTTCCCAGGTTTTAGCTCAGCATATTTGCCTGTGTTGATCTCGATCAGGGGCACGCCGACCTCACGACAGGATTTTATCTGTTTTAGATCTGGGTCGACAAAAATACTGACTTTTATTTTGGCTTTGAGCAATTCCTGAATAAAACGAGGTAGCTGCTTGCGCTTGGAAAGAACATTCAGGCCTCCTTCTGTTGTCAGCTCTTCCGGCTTCTCTGGAACAAGGGAGACGACATCCGGTTTTATTTTCAAGGCAATTTTTTTCATTTCATCTGTTGCAGCCATTTCTAAATTAAGTTTCGTTTTAACCACTTCTCTGAGCATGCGCAAATCCCGCTCTTTGATATGGCGGCGGTCTCCTCTTAAATGAACAACTATTCCTGAAGCTCCGGCCTGTTCTGCAAGCAGTGCGGCAAGCACTGGCTCAGGCTCATCGCTCCGCCGCGCTTCTCTTAGAGTGGCAAAATGGTCGATATTGACAGCGAGCTTCATTTTTCCCTCCATCTTGTTTTTTATTTTCCCAGATACTTGGCAATAACCTCGGTCAATCGCCGGGCATAGTGTTCAATTTGATTTCTATCTTTGCCTTCAATCATCACTCTGGCCAAGGGCTCTGTGCCAGAGTAGCGAACCTCCAGACGGCCCTCGTTTCTCAAGTGCTTTCTTATTTCTTCAGTGATATTTATAATTTCAGGAAATTCATTGAAATCGATTTTTTCTTTGACCTTGACGTTGGCAAGTATTTGAGGGAATTCTTCGAAATCTATAACCATCTTGGAAAGAGGTTCAGCCGATAGTCCCATCACCTCAAGCATTTTTAAGCTGGTCAAAAGGCCATCCCCAGTGGGGCAGTCATCCAGAAAAATCGTGTGGCCTGATTGCTCCCCTCCCAAGTTCGATCCCAGCTCCATCATCTTCTCCAGGACATATCTATCGCCGACTTGAGTCCTGACGAACTTGATCCCCATTTTCCAAAGAGCCTTTTCTAGGCCGATATTGCTCATGGTCGTGGCCACAACAGTATTTGATTTCAAGCGGCCATCATTTTTCATGAATCGGGACTGGACAAAGAGTGTATGATCGCCGTTAAGAATCCTTCCTTTTTCGTCTACCCAGATAGCTCGGTCAGCATCCCCATCATAGGCAATGCCTATATCTGCTTGAGCATCCATAACTTCTCGAGCCAAATTTTGCGGGTAGAGGGAGCCACAACAGTCGTTGATGTTTTTTCCGCTTGGGGAGTTGCTCAGAACCTTGACTTTGAAGCCTAAGTCTTCGAAGACTTTTGGAGCCACAGAAGAGCTTGCTCCATTCGAGCAGTCAAGGATGATCTTGATTTTTCTCTTAAGCTTTGCCTCGGAGAGCTGAGACCTCAGGAAATCCATATATACCTCAGCCAAAGAAGGCGCAGACTTAACTTTCACTTTTTTTCTTTTTGGATTTTCTTTTGAGGACCCAATTGCTTCTTCAAGTTTCCCTTCCCATTCATCCGAGATTTTTAAGCCTTGAGAAGAAAAGATTTTGATTCCATTATCCTGATAAGGATTGTGGGAGGCAGAAATCACAATTCCTGCAGAGAATTGATATTTTTTTGTAAGGTATGAAACGGCGGATGTGGGGATTACTCCAGAAGAAATAGCTTCTCCTTGCCACTCTTCGATTCCCTGGAATAAAGCCTGTTCAATCCATCTTCCTGACTCTCTTGTGTCGCGGCCGATGATGACTTTGGCTTCAAATCCTTCTTCTTTTAGAAGTGCGATGAGGGATTTTCCTAAAGTGTAAATCGAGGAATAATCCAGAGGAAATTGGCCTGCAACTCCGCGTATCCCGTCAGTTCCAAAGAGTTTTTTCACTTTATTAGGCGCTTACAAAAATTAGAAATGAATTATAGCTAAAAGTTTTGGAATTTTAAAGAAGAAATGAATTTTCTTGTTTTTTCCCTTTCTTTCGAGGCTCTGTTGCCTCCTTTTCCTCTTTAATCACAATGCTAATCTTCACTTTTGTCTGAGATGAGGCCAGTCTTAAATCAGGTTTAGGGAGAATCAAATCTGCTTCTAGTTCAACAGATTGAGTCAGAGAAGAAATATCAACAGGACTTGTTCTTACTTTATCTTTCTCCTTGATCTTGCTTTCCGGCCCCTTGACAAGCACGCTGGTGGGAGATACATCTATTTTTTCTATTTTGAATCCTTCCTGGAGCTTTCCGATGATGTTGGGGACAACATCCAGCATGGCTTGCTTGGTTTTTTCAAGTTTAAGATTCACTTTGTTGGGGGATATCTTTATGACTTCTGCCCCTTCGGGAATGCTGATCATGGTTTTGTTAAGGGGATATTCCTCTTGAATGAAGGTGGCTCTTTCCAGGTTCAATTTGGCGAAGACATTGGCTGAGGTGATTTGGTTAATAAGGCGGTTGGGAGCACGGATTGTGACATCAATGGTCGGAGAAGGTTTTTGCACTAATTCCATCTCAGTTGGAATGTTGAAAGTTTCAAGTGGAATGGTCAGTGTTTTCTCTGAAAAAATTTTTTCTTCAGGAATAAGGGTCAACCAGAGAACGAGGGCAAGAATAAAGGCAACAAGCTTGAGTGCCCAGTTCCGTAAAAATAAATTTCTGAGATATTTTCTCATCTTTTTTTCATATAAGCGAGTAAACGCTCCTTAAGCTGTTCTTTATCCAGAGCTCTCTCTAACTGTCCTTTAATAGCCAGAGAGACAGCTCCTGTTTCCTCTGAGACTACTATCACTGGAGCATCGGTTTCTTGAGAGAGGCCGATGGCAGCCAAATGCCGGGTTCGAGCCAGAAATTCTTCTCCCAGGTTGTGGGAGGCGGGGAGGGGGAGGAGACAGCCAGCAGCCAGGATTTTATGTCCCGCAATGATGACAGCTCCATCATGAAGGGGGGAGCGGGGGAAAAAGAGGCTTACAAGGAGGTCCTTTGAGAGAACAGAGTCCATCTTTGTGCCGCGGTCAGCATAGCTCTTCAATGAAATTTCCTTTTCAACGGCAATCAAAGCCCCTATCTTCTTTTTGGAAAGGTAATCGGTAGCCAGAAAGACATCTTCTAATTTTTCATGCAAAGACCTCAAAGAGAAAGGCTTGCGGAAAGAACGGGAACCGATTCCTGTTAAAAACCTTCGTATTTCGCCCTGGAAAAGAACAATAATGGCGATAATCAGATAAGTGATGAAGTTTTTTATAAGCATGTGGGAAATAACTAATTTTCCCCATCGAGTTATCAAGAAGAGGAGGCCAACAACCCCAAGACCAATGGCCAGCTGATAAGCCTTTGTATCTTTTATGAGCAACAGGAGAGAATAGAGAATAAATGTCAGGAGGAGAATATCCAGAAAATCAAGAAGAGTGAAATGGTGCAGGATATTGATGATATTAGCAAACATAGGGGTTTTTATTTTTTTCCTGAGAATTAGGAGCATGGCTTTGATTCAGAATAGCTTCAGCCACAAGAACAGCTCTTTTTATTGTTTTAATATCGTGGACTCTTAGGATATGGGCTCCGCGGACAATGCTCAAAACTGCCGAAGCAATGGTCCCTTCGAGACGTTCCTGAGGCGGCAAGTTCAAAATCTTTCCGATAAAAGATTTTTGTGAAATTCCGATCAGGATAGGCCTATCCAGTTCCTCAAGAAAAGAGAGGTTGTTGATCAAAGCGAGGTTGTCTTCAAGCCTTTTGCCAAATCCGATTCCAGGGTCGATGATGATCCTTTCTTTTTTTATGCCATAGGATTGAGCTATCTCGAGCCTCTCTTTAAGGAAAGATTTTATTTCCTCCAATAAGTCCTCATAAAAAGGATCAACCTGCATTGTTTTTGGCATCCCTTTCATGTGCATCAGGATGAGACCTGCATCGTTTTGAGCTGCGAGATTGAGCATTCTGGGATCAAAGCGGAAGGAGCTGATGTCATTGATAATATCCGCTCCAGCATCTAAAGCAGCCTGGGCCACTTCTTGTTTTGTGGTATCGATTGAGATGAAAACATCAGTTTTTTTCCTTAAAGCAGAAATGACAGGAATGACACGCCTCATTTCTTCTTCGGCGGGGACAGGATCTGAGCCGGGCCTTGTGCTTTCTCCACCTATGTCAATGATGTCAGCGCCCTCAGATACAAGGTCTAATCCTCGCTCCACTGCTCTCTCTTTATCGAAATAGAGCCCGCCATCGAAGAAGGAATCAGGTGTGACATTCACCACCCCCACCATCCAGGTTCTCTGACCTAAGAGAAAGCTTGTGCCTCTAACCTGGAAAAGATAGTTCTTTCTCACCTCTTAAACTTTAACTAAGTCTGGCTTTTCTAAAGGCTTGATTTTTTTTACTTCTTTCTCTTCTTCTTCCTCAGCTTTCTCTTTTTTGTTGGCAGCTGCCTTTTTTGCCTGGGCCCTTTTTTTGCCCTTGATAACTTCTTCTATTTCTTCAGAAGAAAGGACTTCCTTTTCAAGCAGAGCCTCTGCGATCTTGACCAATTTGCTCTTGTTTTTCTCCATAAGCTCTTGAGCACGGTTATAGCATTTGGTGACAATTTTTTTCACTTCCACATCTATGAGTTCAGCTGTTTTTTCGCTGAAGTTTTTATTCATGGCCAAATCCCTGCCGAGGAAGATGAGGTCATCTCTCTCGCCAAAAGTTAAGGGACCCAAATCAGACATTCCCCATTGACAGACCATCTTGCGGGCGATTTCCGTGGCCTTCTCGAAATCATTGGCAGCTCCGGTTGTTGTTTTGCCAAGGAGGAGAATTTCAGCGATTCTACCTGCAGAAAGGACTGAAAGTTGAGCTTCAAGATTATCTTTTGAGTAAGTGTAACGGTCATCGAGCGGCAATTGTTGGGTTAAGCCCAGGGCAAGTCCTCTGGGGATGATGGTCACTTTGTGGATGGGGTCTGCTTCAGGGATGAGAGCAGCTATCAGGGCATGTCCTGCTTCATGATAAGCTGTGCTCTTTTTCTCTTCTTCGCTGATGATCATGCTTTTTCTCTCGACTCCCATCAGGACTTTATCCTTGGCGTATTCCATGTCCTTCATGGCGACATTATCCTGGCCATTTCGGGCAGCCAAGAGAGCGGCTTCGTTGACAAGGTTTGCCAAATCAGCTCCAGAAAATCCTGGCGTTGAACGGGCCAGAACTTTTAGATCAATATCCTTGGCGAGAGGAATTTTTTTCACGTGGACTTTGAGAATATCCTCTCGACCTTTGATATCAGGCATATTAACAACAATCCTGCGGTCGAATCTTCCTGGCCGCAGGATTGCGCTGTCCAGAATATCAGGCCTGTTGGTTGCAGCAATCAGAATGATTCCTTCATTGGAGTCAAAACCATCCATCTCGACGAGGAGCTGATTGAGAGTTTGCTCTCGCTCGTCATGGCCTCCACCGACGCCTGCTCCTCTTTGTCTTCCGACAGCATCTATCTCGTCGATAAAGATCAGGCAGGGGGCATGTTTCTTTCCCTGATCGAACAGATCTCTCACCCTGGAAGCGCCAACCCCGACAAACATCTCGACAAAATCAGAGCCACTAATAGAGAAAAAAGGAACATCTGCCTCACCTGCCACAGCTCGAGCGAGCAGGGTTTTTCCTGTTCCTGGTGCACCCACCAGGAGCACACCTTTAGGAATCCGGCCTCCTAATCTCTGGAATTTTTGAGGATCTTTCAGGAATCCAATGATCTCTTGAAGCTCCTCTTTGGCTTCTTCCACGCCCGCCACATCCTTGAAGGTCATTTTTTTCTGGAGACCAGAGAATAGTTTTGCACGGCTTTTTCCAAATGAAAGAGCTTTGTTGCCTCCAGCTTGCATCTGCCTCATGAAGAATACCCAGAAGAGAATCAAGAGGAGGATTGGGAACCAGGTGAAAAGATAAGAAAACCATGGGTTTCGAGAAGTGTCTTTAACACTGATACTCACTCTGTGCTCCCGCAGGGTCTTTACCAAATCATCAAATTGAGGAGGGAGGACAGTTTTGAAGGTTGTCCCGTCTGCGTATTTTCCTTTAATCTGGCTTCCAGAGATGGTCACTTCTTCTACTTTATTTTCTTCGACTTCAGTCAGGAATTGGCTGAAGTTTACCTCTCTTTTGATGATATTGGGAGATTGAAGGAGACTCCAGAGAAGGATGATGACAATTCCGGCAGCCAGCCAAAAGAGCATATTTTTAAGTGATTTATTCTTTTTCTTTGGCATTTTTTCTTCCTTTTACAGCTACTATTTTAGCATGATTTTCTCCAATTGTTAACAAAACTCTTCAACAAAATTTTGGATTTAATAAATGCATTTTCTCGCTTCATCGGCATAAGCTTTGATTAACTCTATATCCGCATCAAAAAAATGGTCAGAACAGGACAAGATATAGCCGCTACCACTTCCTGCTTCCTCGAAACAGGCGCGGACACCCTTAGGAATTCAGTGAATATTTTTTTCCGAAAATTAAAAGCTCTTAAATGCCTTTCGAAGGGCACATCAAATCAGAATCCAGGTGTAAAGGTGAACTGGAAGAACCAGCCTTTATTTGGCCTGTTGAGCGGCTTGACATAGTCCACACCAAGAACCAGATAACCCATGACGTTAGTCCGCAGGCCGATACCTGTGCTCGAGACAGGCTTTCTATTTCCGCCGCTGAGGAACCAGGCTTTAGAATCATTCGTCCAGGCTAATCCTACATCATAAAAAGCGAGGAGTTCAATCGGGAAAACGCCGTAATATCCTTTTCCTATACCGAGCACCCGGAAGAGCGGAAAACGGAGTTCGAAATTAGCCACCATAATTTTGCTCCCAAGGAGTCTGTCAAATTCGAAGGAATTATTTTCTGTGAACTCCTCTGCAATAAAAGAACCGTAGTCGTAGCCTCGGACAAGAGTCTCGTAGCCGATATATAAGGGCCAGAGCCGGTTATCTTCTGCATCGCGGCCATAACGGCCATAGTGGAGAAAACGAAAAGCCAAGGTGAAAGGTCTCATTGGCATCAGATAACGACGATAGTCAGCAAGGAGAGAGTAGTAGGTGAGAGAGCCTGCGAGAGGCGAGAACTCAAGGATATAACTCTGGCCAAGAATCGGGCTTGTGGCACCAAAAAAGGAGCTGTCATAGACAAAGGCAGCACCGACATAGCCAAAATGAATGCTAGGCGGAGATGGGAGTTTTTCGACTTGGTCAATGAGGACCGTGTTATCATAAAGAGAGTAGGCAAATGTATATATTTCTTGATCAAAGTCGATATAACGATAACCTGCAGAAAGCTCAAAGCGCTTCACCTGATTGAGGGGATAGGTCACAAATCCTGAGAAATCATAATTGATCTGCCAGTAGAGATAGTCCCTTTCCACATAAGCGGGCTCGTTAAAGACCACATCAGTCCCGACTTCATAACCTCCTGTGACATAAGGAATGCGTTGCAGCACAGCTCCCCAATTGGCGCGATGTGTACTGTTGAGATAGCCTAAAAGGGCGCTGCTATCTTTGAGGCGGCTGGTTACCCCGAACATGGTGGCGAGAGTGTGTCTTCCTAGCATATCGCTCCAGAAAAGTGTCAAGCCACCTGCGCCATAGGTGCCGTACCTGTCAACTCCAACAGCTACTTGTGGAGGGCTGACATAATCAAGACTTAATTTCGGCTTATAACCGGTGACTTGGAATTTTGTTTCCACAGGCAGTCCGAATAATGGGTTTTTCAAGAGCCCGAGAAGCGATCCCTCAGGCCGTTCTCTTGGAGGGAGAACTGAAGGCATGATCTGCCCAAGCTGGGTTAAGTCTGGATTGCCCGCAAGGGCCTCAGAAGAATCTATGGAATAAATAGTGTATCCTCCCTCATCGTAACCACTATAGGCGAGGCGCCCAGATTTTTGAGCCACGGAGAGAGCAGGGCTTAAAGCTGTAATACCACTTACCCCAGCATAAAGATTGGTCACTTGAAATATCTTGCGGCTTTCGAGGTCAAGCCTGTAAATATTGTCTATGCCGCTTTGATCAGATAAGAAATAGAGGCTTCTGGAATCGGGAGACCATTGGGGGTTGATATTTTTGGCGTTACTAAACCCCTGGACTCTCTCTATTTTTCCTGACTCTGGATCCATTAAGGCGATTTCGTAGTTTCCAGCATTCAGGATCGAAAAATCAGTGGAAAATTGATCAGTAACAAAGGCAATTGTGCGGCCATCAGGAGACCAGCCTGGTTGAAGGTCAGCAAAGGAATCGTTTGTCATTTTCCTTGATTGGCCTGTCTCAAGGTCATAAATAAAAATGTCAGTTAACCCGTCAGACAGAGCGGAAAAGGCGATTTGGCGTCCATCAGGAGACCAGGTTGGATTTAATATTTCCCCTAGCTCTGGGAAAGCAATCTCTTTTTCAATTTTTCCTTCCTTGACATTAAAGACAGAGAGGATGGGCTTTCCCTTGCTCACGGCTCCAAAGACAAATCTTTCTCCCTCAGAATTCCATGAGCCAGAGGAGCTAATGAACTCTATACTTTCGAACTCGGGATTTACGGCAGTTTGTGTTATTTTTTGTTTTATTTTACCTGTTTCAGCATCAGCCAGGTACAAGTCAATGGAAAATAAGTCTCTTGTCGAAAACATGATGATCTCTTTGCCATCTGGACTTAAAGCTGGAGAAATATTATACGGGTTCTCTTCAGTGCCTTTGAATAATGTTCGGCTCGACTTGTCCAATACTTGAGTCATTTGGAGAAGGGGAGAATAGGCCTTATTCATTGCCTCTTGCCAGTCAGTGGAAAGCTGCTTTAAGGTAATGCCAAGCGCCTTTTGCAGTATTGCTTCATGATCTCCAACTCGACCGATTCCACGCATGATCCTAGCCACTACCTCATCACCCCATCGCCCGGTGATGTATGACCAGAGGGCTTGACCGTAGCGATAAGGGAAATAGCGAGGATCTTCGAGTTTATTAATTGTGGGGATTTTTTTTCTGCGGCTGGCATCCCTCATCCACATGGCTGTGTTGGGGTCATCTGATCCTATGGACAGATACTCTGCCTGTCCCTCAATAAACCAGAGAGGGAGACGAAGAGCTGCGGGCTCAGCAGCGGCATACTGCCGATTCCCCTGAGAGGTGATGTCAAACTGGAAAGCATGGACCAACTCGTGGCCAATCACATGATCGGTTTCAGCTAGAGAAGCTCCAACCGGAAGAACAATTCTTCGTTTGTACACCTCAGTGACCCCACCAGTTCCTTCACCCAATACTCCAGGGATAGCTGTTGTCTGCTGGAAATGAGAAGGACTGGCATAGAGAATAAGGGGCTGACGACCCTTTAGTTCATGATCGAGAAATCGCGAAAGCCTTGAATACCAACGCTCTGAAAGGCGTGCCGCTAGTTGTGCAACTTCCTCCTCCTCAGGATAGAAGTAGATATCAAAGTGCTTTGTTTTCATCATCTTGAAATCGAAATGTTCATACTGCACTTTATTCCGGCCAAAATACTGAGCATGGAGGGGGAAGACTATTATTCCTATGCCCAAAACCAAGAGAAAAAGAAGAGAAAAAAGTCTAAAATGCAATCTAGAACTCATGAGATTCCTCCTTCAGGAAAATCATTTTTTCTCCTTAATTTGTTTAATATACTACTTAAACTATAGATTATCTTTATTCGTTTCAAATGAGAGTATTTATCTCTATCAGAACTCCTTCTATTATTTCATATTTTTGATAACTTCTGCAATAATTATAAAGTTTCTTTTTTTATTCTTCTCTGTCTCTAAGCATAAGCAAATTCTATGCCAATTATTTTTATGATCTCTGAGGCAAGCGAGAGCTTTCTTTTGTAGTTAAAAACGGTCAGCTGTCCTCTTTGATTTTTGGAGATGGCTTACTCCATATGAAGAGTAGATGTAGATGATGTAGATAAAGAGGAGGAGTCTGGACAAAAGAAGAGTTCTCCTTTGATCATTGAGTGTGGAGGCAAAGTAATCGGCCTCAATAGACATTTTATTGACAAAGACTGTAGGCTTGGGCTATATAATCTATTTAATTTTATTAAAGACTTAAAAGATATCAAAATAAGAGGAAATTGAATTAGAGGCCATAATGTTGCTATGATTATTTTAAAGCTACTGACTCGTGCAAACAGAGAGGACTCTAATCATCATCTTCGGAAAGGACAGATGAAATGAAAAAGATTGGAATTGTGACTATTGGCCAGTCTCCAAGACCAGATGTTGTAAAAGAAATGGTGCCATTTTTTGGAAAAAATGTTAGTGTTCTCGAAAGGGGAGCATTAGATGGACTTACCTTAGAGCAGGTAAAAGAATTTTTTCCTGATAAAGGGATGACAGCGCTTTGCACGCGCATGAATGATGGTTCTGAAGTAGTAATAGCCAAAGAAAAGATTATCCCCCGGATAGGCCAGTTAATCAATGACCTCAATGAGAACAAAACGTTTCTTATCATACTTCTTTGCGTCGGTTCTTTTCCTCATTTTGAATCCTCATGTCTGGTTGTTGAGCCCCAACAGATAGTGAATAGGTGTGTGGAAAGCATAATCAATGAGAGGCACCACTTGGGAGTACTAATTCCAATTCCTGAGCAAGAAGACTGGGCCCGTAAAAATTTTGCCAATGTCACTCCGCGGATCACTATAACAGACGCATCCCCATACGGGGACCGAAGTCGTATTATCCGTGCGGGCAAGGTCTTAAAGGAGGCGAATTGCGATTTGATCGTGATGTACTGCATGGGCTTCACCCGAAAATTAACAAAGGAAATCAGGTCCGTGACTGGCAAGCCTGTGATACTTTCAAGCTCCATTGTGGCTCGGACGGTTGGCGAGCTGCTTGAGTAGGCTATTAATTCAGCTATAGGAATTTAAGAATGGAAGAAAAAATAATTGGTATCTTAGGTGGTATGGGACCAGAAGCAACGCTTGATTTTTTTGGAAAGATTATTCAGAACACGCCTGCAACTAGAGACCAGGAACATCTCAGGTTGATCATCTACAATAATCCCAAGATCCCCGACCGTACAGAGGCTATCTTGAAACGGGGAGAAAGTCCAGTCCCCATGATGGTTAAGAGTGGCCGCTTCCTAGCAAAGGCGGGAGCAGATTTCATTGTTATTCCCTGTATTTCGGCTCACTTTTTCCTTGAGGAACTGCGCCGCAAACTTAGCCTACCCATCATCTCTGCTTTTGATGAAATCTCGGCCTTGATCACTCGAGAATATCCAGATATTAAAGTGGTGGGTCTTTTAGCTACAAAAGGTACAATCTCCGGTGGCCTGTTTCAGAAAATACTTCTGGAGAGCGGCATCACTACGCTAGTACCCGAACCGGACGATCAAGAACGTGTCAGTAGCGCTATTTATAAGATAAAGGGATCTACGGCAAGTCAGGTTCGTGAGGAAAGCAAAAAAATTTTGATCGATGTTGCAAACCATTTAATAAAAAGAGGATCGCAGGGCATCATTGCTGGATGTACAGAAATTCCCTTGGCCCTTAAACCCGATGATGTAACTGTTCCCTTGTTTGATTCTCTATTGATCCTGGCCAGAGCTGCCGTCAGAGAAGCGAAGCGAGGAACGTCTGTTAGCACATAAGGCCAAATTCTGGCATGGATCGTCAAATTGAAAGATGAGCTCGAGAAAAACAAAAAGGCGAAGATATTTTTTTGAATTTATAGAGAGGCTGCCATGAAAACTAAGACCGCAGATATAGCGATAAAAGGAGGGATTTTTGTAAACAGCAAAGAGATGAGGCGAGCTGATATTTTTATAAAAGACGGCCTCGTAGACAGCGTAGAGCTATGTGATAGCACAAGACCAGCATCCAGATTAATTGACGCTTCTGGAAAATTTGTTCTTCCAGGCATTATTGATGCTCACATCCATCCTGTTTATGCTGATAGAATCGATACTTTATCCAAAGCTGCCGCCTGTGGGGGAATCACCACTCTTATCCCTTACATAGGTGCGGTCAAAGCCTGGGGAAAAACAGGGAGCGTTTTAGACGCGGTTAAGGATTTCATAGAAGAAGGGGAGAAAAATTCCATTATCGACTTTGGGATTCACTGCTCCCTGACTCGAGATGACATGGAAAAAATAGCTACAATGATTCCCAAGATAGTCGAAATGGGTGTAATCTCTTTTAAAGCATTTATGTGCTACGCCAGAAGGGGAATGAAACTCGGAGACGGCGAGCTTATGAAAGTCATGGAGATATTAGCGGAAAATGGGGCATTTCTTGCAGTGCACGCTGAGAATGGAAACATTTTAGATTATCTAGAAGATAAGTTCATTGCTCAGGGAAATCTTGGTCCTGAGTTTTACCCCCCTTCTCATCCCAGCCTAGCAGAAGCTGAAGCTATCTTTCGTATACTCACACTATCCAAAGTCATCAAATGTCCCATCTACCTTCCTCATGTTAGCGCGCATGAGTCCCTGGAGGTAATAAGGCTGTTTAAGCGCTGGGGGGAACCGCCATTTTTCACAGAGACATGCACGCATTATTTAACTCTCACCGATGAGGAGATGAAAAAAAGAGGATCTCTGGCCAAAATGGCGCCCCCTTTGAGGAAGAGGAGAGATGTCGAAGAAATGTGGAAGGCAGTCGAGGAAGGACTGATAGATGTGATTAGCTCCGATGTCGCCGGTCATTTGGTCAAGGCCAAAGAGCCATTCTGGGACGATATCTTCAAAAGTCCCTATGGGATTCCAGGACAAGAGACGATGTTCGCTGTGGCTTATGATGAAGGAGTCAATAAAGGAAAGATTACCCTTCCTCGCCTGGTTGAGCTGACCTGTGAAAATCCAGCAAGGATCTTCGGGCTTTATCCCAGGAAGGGAGTCCTTCAGAAGGGCTCAGATGCTGATGTGGTGATATTTGATCCTGGGGTTTCTCATACCATTAAGGCAAAAAATCAACACCTTAAAGTTGACTATAGTATGTATGATGGGCGGACGTGCTTGGGATCTCCCATTCTGGTGATACAACGAGGTAAAATTTTGATGGAAAAGGGCGAATTGAGGGCTGAGCCAGGTCAAGCCAAATATATCCCAGGGAAAAAAGACTAGAGTTACGAATATTTAGTTAATTGAAGGTAGCCTTAATAGAAGTTATGCACAAGAGAGAAAATGGCGTTTGGATTTCTAAGAAATTAATAACTGTTAATGCCCCTTTTTTATAGATGGCATAAAAATTTGGGAGAAAGGAGAGAGTTATGATCAATCTAAAAGGAAGAGATGTCCTTACTACTAACGAATGGAAGAAGGAAGAGCTTGACCAGGTATTAGACTTGGCATTCAAGCTCAAAGCGATGGGAGAAAAAGCAAGGTCTCTCGATATTCTCAAAGGAAAGACACTTCTGCTATATTTCTTCCGCAGCTCAACCCGAACGAGGCTTTCTTTCAGTGCTGCTATGCAGCAATTAGGCGGCTTTGTTCAAGTTCCGGAACCCGAAGGCTTGCGTTTGAGCCTTGAGGACAGACCTGGGGTTGGTGAATCACTGAAGGATACTGCCAGAGTTACAGACAGATATGTTGACTGTGTAGGTATTCGCCTCAGTGGCCCAATTTCCGATAAAAATGGAGTTCTTAGGCCAGGCCTCGGTGATGCTATCACCAGAAAGTATGCCGAGTTTTCGAAGAAGCCGGTCATTAATCTCGCCTGCGATATGCAACATCCCACCCAGGCGCTAGCAGATCTTATGGTTCTGAAAGAGAATATGGGTGATCTCAAAGGCAAAAAATTCGTTGCCCATTGGGCATATTCACCTATCGTCCGGCATTATACCTCAACTCAGGCTGATGCGCTAATAGCAGCTACTTATGGGATGGACGTTACCGTTGCCTATCCCGAGGGATATGATCTTGATCCAGAAACAGAATCCATTATTAGGAACGAATGTGCCAAAAATCGCCTGAAATTCGAGATATCTCACGACCTTAAGAGTGCTGTAGAAGGTGCCGATGTTGTCTTTCCCCGAACGTGGGTGTCACCTAATTTTTATATTCGCACTCGAGAAGAAGAACTGCGGATTGCAGCGAAATATAAAGACTGGAGATTAACTGAGAATCTGCTAAAACGCACTAACAATGCTCGTTTTATCCATGTGATGCCCTTCGATAGGGGTAACGAGGTAGATGATAGCATTGCTGATGGGCCAAATTCACTTGTATATGACCAGGCAGAGAACCTCCTCCATGTAAGGAAGGCCTTCCTTGCTTCGATTTTGGCTGATGTTAGCGTACTTAAGAAGATCTAGGATTGGCAGAGCCACAAAAGAACACTCTGCAAGAAAAAGAGAACGAGATTCTTTGGCAGGCCAGTATTCCGCTCTAAAAAAAACTTTTTTGTTTGACCTCAATTTTTTCCTGTGCTATAAATTGTTTCTCAGCGAGCGGGCGAGAAAAAGAAAAGAGAATAATTATAATGCAAAAGCCTTATATTAAAAAATATGGCAAAATAGCCCACTTCACAATCTGGACTGTTGATGGCCAATATATCCGGAAGAATATAGATGAAGAGTTCACAAATTTTGGCCAACACTACCGCTTCTCGTTTATTCCCAAGGACGAATTCTGGATAGACCACGAGTATGGTCCAGGAGAGGATCAGTTTTATATTGATCACCTGCTTGTTGAAAACAGGCTAATGGCTTCAGGAATGAGTTATGATAAGGCACTGATGAGGGCAGACCAGATCGAGAAGAAAGAACGGAGCAAATCAGCGTTGATCAAGCGGATTGCCTCTCTCGACAGTAAGCATCTCATTGATGACATTCACAAAACTCTGCTCCGCAAGTACAGCAAGAATGTCAATGTCTGGATTGTCCGGGGCGAACTGGTCCGAGGGCTTTTATTCATAGATTTTACAGAGGGAGGTCACGATAAGGTCTATCCCTTTGTTCCTGAAAAAGAGATATGGCTCGATGATGAACTCGGCCCTCAAGAGAGGAAGTTCGTTCTGCTCCACGAACTCCATGAGCGCTATCTGATGTCTCAAGGGTGGATTTACAAGAAAGCGCACAAGGATTCAAGCGAGAGTGAATATTATTGCAGATCCCATCCAGAGGAATTGGAGGCGAAGCTTCAGCTAGAAATCGACAGAAACAAATAAGTCCCACGCCAAAATCGTCTCGATCCATGCCTCATTCCAGATTATCATTAATGAAAAAGTACCTGTCACCTCAAGCTTGACTGAAAAATGATCTTCTTGTAATATTGACTACCTTCAAGTGGGGCTGTAGCTCAGTTGGGAGAGTGCTTGACTGGCAGTCAAGGGGTCGGGGGTTCGAGTCCCCCCAGCTCCACCATCTTATTTTGCCTTTTTCCCTCGGGTTTGAGTTTTTCCTGATTTTTTTATTTTCAATCCTATTGCTGTAATTTCAGTAATTTTCAATCGGATATATGAGGGATCTGTTTTTTCTTTGACATGCGCCTCATTTTATGGGAAAATACAAACCAACCTAGAAAATTATGTCATAAGACTAAGGAAAATAGAAAGTTAGCTATAAGAGAATTTATTATCACTTAAGAATATTGTCGTATCCGAAGTTTTAATAATCCCTCTCAAGTATCTAATCTTTCCAATTTTTCATTAGTTTAAAGGATAGGTGCTCACTTTTTTAAGGAGAGAAGAATGCAAGGCAGCAAACTTTATGTAGGTAATTTTAGTTATTCCGTAACTAAAGAAGATCTGAGAAATTTATTTTCCCTTTATGGTGAAATTAAGGAAGTCAACGTGGTTGAAGGCAAGGGTTTTGGATTTGTTGAAATGTCTAGTCCACCTGAGGCTGAAAAAGCAAAAGCGGCACTCAATGGTACCGAATACAAAGGTCGTATGCTGAAAGTGGACGAAGCTCGCCCGCCTAGAAGTCGCTCTTTTGAAGGCAGTACAAGAGGGGGATACAGGCGATATTGAGGGGAAATTATCGCTATCGATTTTTGATGGAGAGATATCGATCCGATCACGCAATTGATGTCTTTTTGTCAATGAAATTGTTTGTTTGCCTAAATGAAGTCTGCGAAAAAGAGGCCATTTGTATGTTTCCTATTGACCTCTATTGAACAGCTATAAAGGAGAATAAATGAAAAAGTATGAGAGAAAAGAAAGAAAGAAAAGGGAAAAGAAAAGAGAAAGAAGAAAAAGAGAGCGGAGATTGAAAAGAACCTAGCTGTAAAGATATACAAGAAGACAGAATTCATCGATTCGTTTTAAAAGGAAGGAAACAAGGATATCTTTAGAAGTTCTCTCCCAAAAAACAATGAGTGGTTTTATTTCCATCGAGAGTTTGGAGCAAACCAACGATCCCATAAAACTTTATTTTAGGGATATAGGCAATATCTCGCTCCTAACTCGAAAAGAAGAACTCACTACTGCAAGGGAAATCGAAAGAGGTGAAAAAATTATTATCAAGTCGCTTTCCAAAATAGCATTTGTTCATGGGAAAATTCTTATATTGGAAGAGAAAATGCAATCGAATCCACAAGTCATCTGCAAAATGTTTGACTTCGGCAAGGATGATAACTCAAACACAAGGGCAGGGGATAAAATGTCGGATATTGCTGTTGAGATTGAGAAAATCAGAATGTTAAGTTGTCAATTGAAGAACGTTCCTACGGGAAGAAAATATTCTTTCGCTCGAGGGCGTCTCATCGTCAGTATAAGTCGTATCATTGGAGGGCTGAATCCAAGCCATATATTTAGAGAAAAAGTCATTGAGGATTTGGAGGAAAAGCTTGAAGAAATCACCGAACTAGAAAAAGCCAGAGAAGATTTGAATAGTTCGCTTTCTCGAATCCCGGTTGAGAAAAATAAGAGTGAGCTTAAACAGAAAATTCTTAATATCAATAAACTTCTGAAAACCTCCCAGAACGAGATCGGAGTTGATTCCCGAGGATTGAAAAAAATTCTTTTTGCTATCTCTCGAGGAAAGCAGATCTGCGATCGAGCCAAGAAAAAACTTGTCACCTCTAACTTGAGACTCGTGGTTTCCATAGCCAGGAAGTACAGCAACTACGGACTCCAGTTTCTTGATTTGATCCAGGAAGGAAACATAGGCTTGATGACAGCCGTGGATAGATTTGAATACCAAAGAGGGTATAAATTTTCGACTTATGCGCATTGGTGGATAAGACAGGCAATAACACGTGCAATTGCTGACCAGGCAAGGACGATAAGGATTCCTGTGCATATGATAGATGTCATAAACAAATTAAATAGAGTGTCAAGAAACCTTGTCCAGGAAAATGGTAGAGAACCAACAGGTGAAGAGATTGCGAAAAAGATGGATATGCCCGTCTGTAAGGTACATAAAATAATGAAAATTGCCCAAATACCCCTTTCACTCGAGACTCCAATAGGAGAAGGAGAAGGAAGTCAGCTGAGTGATTTCATCGAGGATAAGGATACGCTTTCGCCTGTTGATGAAGTCATATATATTGATTTGAAAGAGAGAATTGAGGAAGCATTGAAAACTCACACCCAGAGAGAAGCAAATATTTTAAAAATGAGATTTGGGTTGGGAAACGGCAGCGAGCATACCCTAGAAGAAGTCGGGCAGCAATACAAGGTTACACGTGAGAGAATAAGGCAAATCCAAGAAAAAGCGATAAGAAAATTAAAGCATTCTAAATGCAGTCGAAAACTAAGGTCCTTTTCTAAATAGTTGGCTGGGTTGAAGAGCTAGAAACTTTTGTATTGCTTTATTAGATCATTCTTGAGAAAATCAAAATGTTGTGGCTCAAAAGACGTTGATGCGGATTCGCTCCCCCAGGAAAAACGGGTGAGGAGAAAAAAATGCTCAGAGGCGAAAAAAACAATTTAAGTATTAAAGGAGGTGGCAGTGAAAGAACTCGTCGAGTTGATTGCCAAAGCATTGGTGGACAACCCGGACAAGGTGAAGGTTACCCAATTAGACGGGGAACAGAGCTCAATCATTGAATTAAGGGTTGCTCCGGAAGATATTGGCAAGGTTATTGGAAAACAGGGAAGAAACGCTCAGGCTATCAGAATTATTCTCGGTGCTGCTGGAATGAAGCTGAAAAGGAGATTAAATCTTGAGATAGTAGAAAAAGGATAATTTGGTCAGAATAGGAAAATGATTATCTCTTGGCGTTGATTAACGTTTGGTATAAGAGCAGAAAAGAAAATTCAAGAGAGTATGAGACGAACAAAACCCAAAACTCCTAAAGCCCAGACTTGATATTTTCGAAAATAGATAGCTGAGCGAATTAGCGGAGAAAACGGAAGACGAATAAGATTAAAAAAAAGAGGAATCACCGAAGAAGAAGTAAATCAATGACAAGAGAAAAAGAGAGAAGAGACAGAGAAAAAAAAGAAAAAGCGACAAGAAAAAGAGAAAAAAGACGGAGAGAGAAAAGAAAGAATTTCAGAGTAAACTGAGAAGGCCAGTATAATGGCATATAGACTTGATAATAAGGGAGCTTAAGAAGAAAGAAAAAAGAATATTGAGGCGAGTAGAAGCCATGTAGGCATAGGGATGATTGATCGGCTCACAATTCCAGAACTCAAGGCTAAGCTGCAGGCCGAAAAGAAGTAAAGAAAATTTATTTTTTCTTGGGAGCGACAGCTAAAATCCTGGAAATGAGCTCAGGTTTATCGGGCAACAGGCCAGATTTCGGCAGGCGCGGCAGAAGAATTGCCCAATTATAATTGGCATCAAACACTTTTTTGAATAAGGGCAAAGATACCTCCACTCTCTCCAAGCTGGCGAGGGTCACGGCATGCCAGAACACCATTTCCATGTTATCTGGAGTGAGTTTTTCTGCAGTGCTATACTCTTTTAAAGCTCCTTCAATATCTCCCTGGGCTAAATATTCATCACCTCGATTCATGTGCGCATAAGCGCGGTGAATTTTTACTAGGCGCTTCAGCTCTTCTACAGGGTTTGGATGATCTTCGACTCGGAGGTCAATCGTTTGATCTTGCCAGGGTCGGCCAGTTGGTTTCCCGCTGACAACGATGATTGCCGCAGATTGCCGGCCCCGTATATCGCCTTCTTCTTTTTCTGCTGCTTCTAAGGCAGCAAGCAGTCGGTCAACTAATATAAACGCATTAATATATGTTACACAATCGGCGGATTTTCTTAGGAGACCATGAGCGGACGGTTTTGATGATAGCGAGACATATCGCCTCTAGGTCTGAAAACCATCGATTGGTCGTGGC
>Ga0315296_10000041_pt1 | contig 142592 bp, 127 predicted proteins | sample YL17G14_18_MG_FD_203921 | JGI IMG/M metagenome (GOLD analysis project Ga0315296, IMG submission 203921) | Sediment microbial communities from Yellowstone Lake, YNP, Wyoming, USA - YL17G14_18 | ecosystem: Environmental > Aquatic > Freshwater > Lake > Sediment | place: USA: Wyoming | collected...
CCGAAGGCATTCGGCGCTTGGCAATAAGTCGCCGATCCTATATTTAAAAGAGAAGGGCAGAATATCTTCCTGAGATGCTAGCGAAAATTAGCCCTCAAAGTGGTTCGAAAAATGGGGGTCATATCCAGCATCCTAACTCATATTCAACCGGTATTGCTCATGAAAATTTAACTTCTAAACTAAGCACATCTTTTAATGGAGCAATCCACTGATATAACTAATTCCTCATAACCATGCTAAGACTTTCTATTATCTCTTGAATTATCCCTTGGATGTCATATCTTATGTTCTTCATTTCCCACATAGAATACTTTCTTATTTGGGTCCCAAAATACCCAATCTCCTTTCATATATAGAAAAAATATTGATAAAATCTTTAAGCCTTTTTTTATGGCTCTTGACTGCATCAGGATCGGGATTTAGAATTATGAAGGGAATAAAAATGAAAAAGAAAATAATTCAGGAAGAATTCGATTATATGTCAGATTTATCCTTTTGCGTAGAAGAAAAGCTGCGCAAATTTCCTTTATTAATCCCTGTAGTTTTACACAATATTGAAATTGGCAATATAAAAATTGATTTTGAATATAATAAAGAGAGAAAAACGCCTAAAGATGAAGAACTAGAATATAATTTTATTTATACATTTCTAATGATACTGAATGAATTAGAAGGCATTGCTCCTTTAATTAAGAAAGATATCGAGCTTATAGCCAAAATGGTTACTAGATATGAGAAAAAAGAGCGAAAATTCTTGGATTTGATATCTTTTTTAGATGGTCCAAATATTGTGTCATACATACCGCCTTGGTATTTCTTTTATATGAAGGAAGAAGAAATATTCGAGTTGATAAAATCCGAAGGTCCAATCACCTTGTGCAATTCAGTTATACAAAATAGAATCAATAAATGGCTGTCTGAAAAAGATTCTGCCGGAGTCAAAATAAATAAATTGAAAGACTCTTTGTTAGAGTACGCTTTGGAGTCTTCACCAAAAGAAAGACCTTTCAAACTAGGTAGGCCGAGAATTTCCTTATTAAACACTCTGGATCCAAAGCTAATTATTAATACGTATCGTGACATTTCTACCCTGTTGAAAATAGCCAAAAGAAATGAAAAAAACTATAAAGGTAACATCCGAGAATCAATCAGAAAGGCAGAAAAAGAATTCATGCTTTCCAAAAAGCGTGATCCAAAATGGCAATCGGCTTATAAAAGATCAATTAAAGATAAAGAATTCGATTTCTTCGATCTCATTTGGTCTTGCATAGAAAATGATAGTCGTTTAACGAAAGCATTCGAGAGCTTCTTATGGCAGCCTAACAACTTTGCTAAAAAAGTATTGGCGAGATTATTGGATGTTTCAGAAAGCACAATAGATAAATATATATCAAGGAAGCTAACCTCCTCTTAATTAATTCCATCTCTTTATTTTGAACGCCGCATCATAATATAAGCAGAAAGTCCGACTTTTTGCATAGGCAAAAAGAATTATATATTGTTTTATATCAATACTTTACAAATATAATAGTTGAGAGTATAAATTATGAGTATCACTGCTCAATATTGAAGAATTAAAGTGAAGACAATGGAACGAAGATGGCTAACCGTCAAAGAAACAGTCAGATATTTGGGGTTGCATCCCAAAACAGTTTATAGACTGTGCTCAAGAAGAGCCATCCCTTTCTCTAAAGTTCCTGGAATTGGCATTAGGATTGATCGAATAGAACTTGATCGAATGCTTAAGGCTTCTGAAATACCCCCTCAAGATTTTCATGCAAATTAGAATAGTGTATATCCGGGACAAAAAGATAAATATAAAAGCATAAGGATAAAACAATGGCTTATAGCAAACCAAAGCAAATCAAAGTTACTATTTATCCAAATCAATTGAAATGGATTGATAGGATTGCCAAGCTTCTCAATAAAAATAGGAGGCAAACATTTCTGGAATGCTTTTCCTATTACATTGGTGAATTTAAACAGGCCCTAAGCAGAAATCAAAAAGAACTTCAATGACGGAATCAAAGAATAATAGCTATAAAAATACAAAAGAGAAAACCTGGATTAAATTTTATCCGGAGAAATGGATATTTGGGAGCACAAGAGAAGAAATGACAAATGCAGAAAGAGCGGTATGGATGGACATCCTTTCTCTTGCAGCTATGAATGATCCACTAGGGCAAGTTGATTTCATTTCATATAAAAGGTTAGCCAATCAACTTAATATTTCTGTTAAGCTTCTCAAATCAACTATCAAAAAAGCTATTGTTTATGAAAAAATTGAACTAATTGAACTAAAGGAGACTCAAATTGGATCAAATTTTAGAGAAAAAGAAGAAATAATTGATCCTACTTGTGACCAACTTGATAACAAAAACGCTAATCTGGTAACAACCCAGACAAAATTTGGGTTATCGATTAAGTCAATAATTATCCTTAAATGGAATAAATTCCAGAGCGAGTATATGCGCCAAAAGCCATATAGAGCCAAGAAGATAGAGAGGGAAAAGCAAGGTGATAAGAAAACCGAGTCACTAGAAAAGTTACAAAATTCTGAATCTGAAATTGTAAATCAAGTTACACATAGAGGAGAGGAGAAGGGAATGGAGGAGAATAGAGAAAAGACATTAAATCAAAATAGAAATTACTCCCTTTCTCCTCTCCCCTCCGACTCCAATTCTTTCAACAAAGGAGAAATGACAAAAAAAGACCAATTCCTTTCGGTGTTAAAAGATTGTGATGGATATCCACTTGACGAGGTTAAGGATTCTCTCCTTTTTGATATCACAATAAAAGAATGTCATGGGATTAATATTTTAAAACAAACAGAAAAGAAGATAGCTTGGTGGAAAAAACATCCTGATGCCTTGAAATCGAAAAAAAAACATCCAAGAGAACAACTTCAAGAATGGTTTAAAGAAGAAACTAAATTTAAGAAGCGAGGAGGACCTCAACCAATAGGAGAAATAATGGAAGGAATGGATGACCCTGATCATAGGAGATTCCTAAAACAACTTTATGTAAAGCCGGATAGAAGAAAAAAAGATAATTCAGATGAATAAGAGTTTATGGCATAAGAGCAGGTTAGAAGATTTATGAGCCAACTTCTTACTGTCAAAGACCTAAGCTCATTCCTCTATTTGAACACTAAGAATCTTTATGAACTGATTACAAATGCAAATAATAGTGATCTTAGTGAATATAAAAGTATATTTCATATCAAATTTCTAAAAAAGATAAAAAAGTTTTTGGTGTTCAATAAAAAAGAAAATTTTATCTTTACTAAGTTTTATATAGGAAGTTTTACTGGTCAAAATAGTAACTTTTAAAGAAATTAAGGGGAAAAAAATGAGCAAGTCACTGACAATTGATGAGATTAGAGAGCGTTACCTTAAAGATGATGAATTTCGCAAAGGGTGGGACAAATTTATTGAATTTTTAAGGGATAATCCGGAACTTGTTTATAATATCGAAAATACTCTCAAAGACCAAATTTGTATGGGAATAATGTGCGAGATGTTGAACGTTCTTGGAGTCAAAAATGCTTATCAAATAGAAAGCGCAATAGAAAATCTAAAAATTGACGTCGATAAAATACCAGAAATTGATGAAGGTGGAGAATTAATAGAAGTAATATGGTTAAAAAATAAATTCAAAATTATTATAAAAAATAAAAAAGGCAAAAATAAAGCCTATTTTTGTCCCGGGAATGTAGTTAAACAAAGGCCCCAAAATCCACATTGATATAAGAGAAATCAGGTGGCAATAAATAAAGATCTGTAAAGCAGCTTATGAACTTAGGAGCAATTTAAATTAAAAGAGAGGAGCTACTAAATGTTAAGTAAGATTATGGACAAGCTTGAAAATTTTAATGGAAACAAGGGATAAGTAACACACTGAATATAAGGAGTAATTAGCTGTATTCCAATAGGATGGCTTCCAAAGTTAAAAGAAGGCATAGATAAAGCTTTAGGCGAACAGGAAACAATCTTTTGAAGTCCATGAATAAATAGCTTTAGAGTGTGCACATAAATGAGCCAGCTTCTCACAGCAGAAGATCTCAGTTTTTTCCCTGGCTTGTATCCTTATGTCGTTTACAAGTTCGCAGAAAGAGGTGAGTTATGGAGAATGAAAAACAGGAATTGATCGCACAATTTCATAAGAATTCAGTCGAGGTCATCAAGGTGCATTTACAGACCTGGAAGACTCAACGATATATGGATATTCGCATTTGGAGGCCGGCGAATTCAGCAGAGTCAGATAGTGTGCAACCAACAAAAAAAGGAATCACTTTGAAAATAGAACTGCTTCCAGAGCTTATTGAGGCATTAGAGAAGGCTGAAAAATTTCTGAAGGTTAAGAAGAAGCAACCGTGACAGTCTCAAAATTTAAAGATCAAGGCTGTCTCATATGTGGAAAAAACCCTGATAATTATAAAGGCGACCGTGAATTTATCTGTTCAAGATGCGTAATTGCTAGAGTCAATTTTGTTGCTATGCTCGAAAGAAAAATAAAGATGGAGATAAGAACAACCAGGGATTTTTATGAAGCACATCGGCTATGGGAATCAAAGAATCGGGGCCAGGAGGAAAGTCTTGCCAAGAAACTCATAGAAATGCGGAAGCTAAAAGGATGGACACAAGAAGCCCTAGGCGTTTTCTTTGGCATTTCTCAAAATTATTTAAGCAAGATGGAAAATGGATGTAAGCCACTGAATCAAAAGGCATTAGAGTTTATCGAGCAAAATAAAATTATTTTAACCAATGGTTAGGTAGCCACCCCATGATTCTGGGAATATTTTAGTGTTGCAAATAAAAGAGTTACGAGCATAAAAAATGGCAAAAATAGCAGGTCTGAGACATTTGAGAGGCTGATTTTAAATTGAGGCAATCACTCCTTACAGTAAAAGAAGTAAGTTCCTTCCTCCGTGTGCACCCCAAAACTGTTTATAAATGGAAAGCCACAGGCAGACTTCCCTTTATTAATTTAAATGGAAAAATTAGATTTAAAGATTCAAAAATTGAGGAATTTATAGAAAATAAAACGCCAAATAATCCAGAAATTGCAAAATTCCTTCCTAATATTGACCTTTCTCTTGAAACTTATGATAGAATGCTCCTGAAAGGAAGGAGCGCTTTGGGTAAAAACTCAAAGCGCTGGAATTATGGTTTTGGCGGAGTTTATATCAGGAAGACAAAATCTGGGACAGAAAGGTGGTATATCTGGTATTACAACGAGAAGCGCAAAAGAGTGCAGAAGATCGTCAAAAACGCCGTTAACCGTCAACAGGCCGTTGTAGCTTTGCATATGGAAGTGACCACGGCTTTCAATCGGGAGTATCGGAAAGAAAAAGAGCAGAAACGGATTCCATTCAGTGAGTTCGCAAACTTATATTTGGAAAATTATGCAAAGCTGAAGAAAAGAAGCTGGAGGTCCGACCAGAAGTATCTCAAAGCTCAACTCACACCCTACTTCGGGAAAATGGAACTTTTAAAGATCACCCAACTCCATGTGCATCAGTTCATAGTGAAAAGGCAGAGAGATGGAGTCAAAAATTCAACTATCAACAGAGAGCTCACAGTTCTAAAAAAAATGCTGAACCTGGCCATTGAATGGGGATTTGAAATTGAAAGAAACCCAGTTGCAAAAGGAAAATTCTTCTCCGAGGAAGAGTACAGAAGAAACAGAGTGTTGACGGATGAAGAAGAGAAGAGACTGTTTCATGTTGCGGCTCCTCATCTGCGACCGGTATTGACCTGTGCGCTGTCGACGGCTATGAGGTATACTGAAATTCTCGGACTCAGATGGGAAAATGTTGATTTGGTCAAAAGGCAGATCACCATTAAAGCTGAATCCAGCAAGACGGGAAAACGAAGAGTGGTTCCCATCAATGATACTTTGTTTGCAGAGCTAGGGAAGTTGAAAAAATTGAATAGCGGAGCGAGTCCTTTTGTCTTTCTCTATGAAGACCCGAAGACCGGAAAACGAAGGCCTGTAAAAACGGTAAGGAGAGCGTTCCTTATGGCTTGCAGAAGGGCATGTATCAAGGATTTGACCTTCCATGACCTTCGCCACACAGTGGGAAGCCGACTTATCAGCAAAGGCACGGATCCAGTTTCAGTTAAGAACATCCTCGGACACTCCAACCTCAAAACAACAGAAATCTATCTTCATTCCAACATGAAGCAAATGAGAGAAGCAGTCGAGCGTTTAGATGAAAAACCTAAATCAGATGCCGAGAATTTGCAGAACCTGTTACCTATTTGCAACTCGAACAGAGAAGAAAACAGCGGCAAGCCTCAAAATTCTTTATTTTCAATGAATTGAGATGAGAAACGCGTTGGCAAGCGGTTGGCTGAGAACCACCTGTCCTAGGCCTCTAGACGATAGCGCCGTGCTAGGAAAATACCAGATACACCCCTGTAAAGTCAAGGATTTGCCCCACGGACACTACACCCAGCCAAAACCAGCATCAAAAGGATATTCGGGTAGCGGGTCGGATGCACCGACTTGTTGGGCAGCACTATTACTTTACAGGGTCTCCTAGGCCTCTTAGAACAGCAAAGGGATAAACATCTTGGTCTGTTTCATATAGCTTTGATATACAGCGCCAAAAAAACGTATATTCTCAGCTTCCTCTATCTTTGCAGTCACTATGAGAAAGAAAGTAATAATCACAGCCAAAGAAATACCTACCCCGGAAGGGTGTTTAAAGAACGCTCCCCAGGCCAGAAATAATAGTGAACTATAGAGAGGATGCCGAATGTAGCGATAAGCCCCTACCTTCACCAATTCGGTTGTCTTTTCGATACCTATCAACGACGGATCGCTCCGCTTGCTGTCCGGTTTCCCTACTATATGCAACAACTTAAACCCGTGAATAAGCAAAAACAAAGAGATGATTAGCAAGAGCCAAGAAACTATCTGATGGATACTCAACGGTTCATAAAACCAATAATCAAGGTTTAATAGAATTGAGGCCACAATTGCTTCCCAGGCGAAGAAACGGTAAAACCCATGAGAGCGAGAATTACGCAACGAGGATCGCGACACCCAGGCAATTCCTACAGAGGCAACTATGAAAACAACGACTTTGAATTGAAAGGCCATATTATTGCTCGCGTCTGATAGGACGTAGAAGGCATTATTCAATTCACTCGTGGAAGAGACCAATGAACCGCCAAACAATTACTATACTACATGCAGTAAAATGTGAAAATACTTGCTGAAACATCGTCCTTGTATTGATGAGACCATCAATCAACTCCTGAAGAATGCAATAATGTCAAAACAATATTCCTATTGTATGGCAAGCTATATAACTGATTTTTCTGATATTTTGGATTTCCTATGAATCATAAAGATAGTGCAGATTTCAGATATACTCGATAGTTGCGGGCGGCTTGGGAGTAATTTCATAAGCAACTCTTGTTACAGAAGGAATTTCAGCGGTTATTCTCTTCGAAATCCTCATCAGAATCTCCCAGGAAACTTTGGTCGGCTCAGCAGTCATGGCATCTTTACTTTCCACAGAACGGACAATGATGATTTCACCAAATTTTCTAAGTCCCTTTTCAACTCCAGTTCCTTTATCATTGAGCAGAACAGCAAAAGCCTGAAAAGGTTTCAAAGGCGCAATTTCTTGCTCCACTATGGCAGTGGCTCTTCTTAAAAGCGAAACTCTTTCTGGAGTTACTTCCCCAATCACTCTTGTGGCCAGCCCAGGTCCTGGAAAGGGCATTCTGCTTGAAATTTTTTCTGGAAGCCCGAGCTCGCTGGCGACTTCTCGAACTTGATGCTTGAACAACTCTTTTAAAGGCTCTATAATTTTAAAGCCAAACCCTTTCTCTGGATTTATGCCGATCTGTTCGAGAATATTATGCTGGGTCTTGACTCCGCCTCTGGTCTCGATGATGTCAGCGGCAATTGTTCCCTGGACAAGATACTTTGCCCTGCTCCTCAGAACTTCTTGGGCAAAAACTCTATAAAAAGTATCGCGGAAAGTCTTTCTTTTTTCTTCTGGATCGAGTTTTCCTTTTAAAGAAGCAAAAAATTCTTCCTGACGATCGATAATCTCCACCTTGATTCCTAAATCTCGAAACACATAGCCTACTTCCTGAGGCTCATTTTCCCTCATCAGTCCATCATCAATAAAAATGACTTTCAGCCTGCTGCTAAGCGCTCTAGAAGCAAGGACTGTGCAGGTGGAACTGTCGACTCCTCCAGATAAAGCAGAAATTGCTCTTTCGCTTCCGACAATTTTCTTTATTTCCTCAATTTTTTCTTCAATAAATTTTTTTGTGTCCAATTTCGTCTCCTCAGATAGCGATACTCAATAGCGTTAAAATCATACATGATTTGGCAAAAAATAGGAATCGAGTCAGACACTATGATAGCTCCATAGCTAACCTTTCAGGGTGAAAAAAGAGAGCGAAAATTCATCATAAAAACCACCCTGAAAGGCGATTGACCCTAGAGCAGTGTTCTGCCACTATTTTAATAAGATCCCAAGGAGGGCCTCCTCCAAGGCATCGCTAAGGTCGAAAAAGGGAGCCAACGGATCTACGAGGATTCCTCTCCCGGCCCTCCTTCCCCTCCTTTTAAAATCTCTCGATAAGAAAGTTCCGGAAAGAAGCTTATTTTCTGAATAATCTCCTTCCAATTGTAATAAAATTCTTAAGTGAAGTTCCTTCTTTAAGCATTGGCCATTGGGAAGCGAGCGAAAAGGCAGCCTTGATTTTTTCCTTGAGCCTTTCATGATGGAAAAGGATTAAAGATTTTTCCATTAGCCGGGACGAAGTCGAGCTATAGGGATACCACCACAATTGGCGCTTTTTCCTGAGAAAATCTAAGCTGACAAATTTGATATTCACCAGTTCTAAAAAGCCATAAGGTCCATGGGAACGGCCTGACCCTGTTTGCTTTATTCCGCCCCATATTGCTTTAGGCTCTGTGAAGGAAAACATGTGATCGTTCACTGTAACCGAACCAGCTTCAATTCTTCCTGCCATCCAGGAAGCCATTTTTTTATCTTGAGTCCAGACTGAAGCTGTTAAACCATAGCGGCAGTCATTGGCAAGAGTAACTGCCTCCTCAGGGTCAGAAAAGGACATGACAGGAAGGACAGGTCCAAATGTTTCTTCCTGCATGATTTTCATAGAATGATCGACTTTGGAAAGGACTGTTTGCATGAAAAAATAGCCTGGCAAATATTCAAGTCTTTTTCCTCCTGACAAAATTTGAGCACCTTTTTCTCTCGCGTCCCTTATATGATCTTCTACGACTTCGAGTTGTTTGAGATTTGCCATCGGCCCCATATCTATTCCTGGCTCAAGCGGGTTTCCTACCTTTAATTTCCTGGTAAGGTCTAAAATTCTTTGCATGAATTGATCTTCAACTTCTCTAGCAACATAAACCCTCTCCACAGAAGCGCAGCTTTGTCCGCAATTCATAAAAGCTGCCCAGACAGCTCCTTGACTAGCCCTTTCCAAATCCGCATCCTTAAGGACAATCATCGGGTCTTTTCCTCCAAGCTCAAGGACGATGTTGGTCAAATTCCGACTTGCAAGTTCCATGATTCTTTTGCCTGTGGGAACACTTCCTGTAAAGAGAATTGTCTGAATGACTTGGTTTGTTATCATCTCTTCTGCTTGCGGAACTCTGCAGTTTACGACATTCAAAACTCCAGAAGGAAGGCCAGCCTCGATAAAAATTTCGCCAATTAAAAAGGCCACAAAAGGCGTTGATGTGGAGGGCCTGAAAACAACTGTGTTTCCTGCTGCGAGAGCACTCAGAATGTCAAGGAAGGGAATAAGAAATGGAAAATTCCAGGGCGAAATGATAAGGCTCACTCCCAACGGATGAAATTGGTATGAACTTTTCTTATAGGAAAAAAGGGAGACATGAGGAGTAACCTTCTTTGGCCTGGATAATTTTTCGAGATTATGGGCATAGTAATCGAGCGCCTCAAGGCATCCCAAGATTTCTACTGAGAGAGATTCAGGCAAAGGAGAGCCTTTTTCCAGAGTTATGAGCCGAGCCGCTTCACTGCTTCTTTGAAGAAGAATTTTTTTTGCTTTCTGGAAGATTTTCTTTTTTTCTGCCAGGGAAAGATCTTTCCACGGATTGAAGGCTCTTCTGGCTGAAAGAATGGCTTCTCTGCAATCCTCGGAGGAGGCAAGGCAAGCCTCTCCTAAAGGTTCGAGAGTGGCTGGGTTTTTAATGGTCATTTTTTCTTGCGATTCGACTCGTCTGTTGTCGATGATAAACCTTCCGTCCATGTCGCTTAGATCCTTTCTTTAATCAATCTTTTAATCCAGGAGAGAAAGAGAAAAAAATAGGCATCGATGATAAGATCAGCTCTGAAGATTGGGTTGAGAATCCCTGCTTTCAAGAAAAGCCAGAGAACAAGGTCCTTATGCCTTGGAGGACAGCCTTTGATTTTTCTTATCTTCCTCGAAGTCACCTTTCCCTGGATTTGAGAGCATGTGCCGATAATCAACAATTTCCGCGCAGAAAGATCCCCCCTATACTCGCCAATGACAACAGTCTAATGAGGGAGATTTTTCCAGAGCTTCTCTTTTCTGTCTTTAATCATATAGAGCCAATCCAAAAAGACTCCGTGGCAGCCGCCGCTGCAATAAGGCTCGCCGCTCAGGACTTTCATATTGCACGCCACCTCATCAACTTTAATCAGACCAATATCCCAGGTCTTTGTTTTTTCTTTTATTTCTTCTAAAGAAATATCTCCACTGATTTCGATCTCTTCAAGATCGAGGGGGCCGTAGCCCCGACCATGGGCCAGGCGCAGATGGTGGATGCTCTTTGGGTCAAGGTTGAAGATGCGAGCGCAGACAGCATCATGGGCAACAGGATTTTTGGCCATCACGACGAGCCCTAAATGCCGGCCGTGCTGGGTAAACTGATTTCCACCCATGGAAATCTCAATCGCATCTGTGGCGATAAAATCCGGGTACCCCACTTCCCAGAGCTCGAGAAGTGAGGCCAAATTCGTCAAGGCCATCTCTTATGATTTTCTCAATCGTGGCTGGATCACAATCTGGAGCTCTTCGGATAATGACTTTCTCTTTTTTGCCCATGCTATTTGCTTGAGGACATTCTTCCCTCTTCACTGCGGAGAGACATATATCACAGGCAAAAATTTGCTGTCAACTAAAATAAGACACTTATTTCCTTATCCATTCTTTCCATTTTGTAATCAGTTGATGGAGATCAATTTTTTCTCCTTCATAATCTTCTTATACCTGAATTCTCGACCTATGACTTTGAGCAACGGAGAAGAGCTTTGAGAATAATCCTGACTCAGTTCCCAGATGATGACGCCGGCAACATTTTTTCCCTTTATGTATTGGCACTTCTCAGAAATGGATCGCTCATCATCAAAAGAAACGATTTCAGATTGGTCGGGCTTCTGCAGGAAGGGAACCTTGGCACAGTTATCCCAGATGCATCTCCAGCCAGAATCTATAAAATTCCGCACTTCCGAATACCCATAGTAGTTGCTTTTCTCGAATTTCTGGTAGAGGTCGCTACAGTCAAAAGATCGTCCGAAAAAGGGAATGCCCAACAATAATTTTTCTTTTGGGATTTGCCGAAGACAGGCATAGAGAAAGCTGTCATTCACCGAATCACAGGAATCATCGTTGCAGGAGAAAAGAGGTGAGTTATGGCCTGAATGATCAGCCCATTCTCCATGATAACTGTAGGTCATAAAGCCGATATAATCAAAATCATCGATCAATTCCTCATAGTTAATCCATTTTCCCCAATAATGCTCTGAAGGAGAAGCCATGGTCAAAAGGAGAGGAGGAGATTGCGCTTTCAAAGCTGCGGAGAGCTCTTTGATGAAGAAAACAAAATTTTGCTGCTCTGAAGGATTGGAAACAAATTCCCAATCTATGTCGACGCCATCATAACTGTTGGCCTTACAAAACTCTAGGACCTGGGTGATGAATCTGTTTCTCTTTTCGGTGGTTGAGGTCATCCCAGGAAATCCTTCACAATTTCCCCAGCCTCCAATGCTCATCAGAACCTTGACATTTCTTTCGTGAGCCGTTTTGTTTAATTCTGGATAAAGATAATCTCTGTCGACTATCAAATTGCCTTCAGAATCTGGCTTGGTGAAAGCATGGGCGATATGGGTTAGATGTTTGTATTTTATTTTGTTGCAATCGAACTCTTCTTTTTTCCAGGAGGGATAATATCCGATCACAACTTTCGACAATCTTTTTTCGAGATAATGCTCAAGACCTAGAGGGCCTTTGAAGCTCAAAAGATTGAAGACGAAAAGCAATCCAAGAGCAATATGACCTTTATGAATTTTTCTCATCCTCGCCTCTCATATTAATTTTGAACTTATGTTACTCCATTTTGGCTCAGAGATTAATAACTGTCTCTCAGAGTTGGCCAGGCTTGTAGATTCCAGGCTCTCGAAAAAATAACGATGTTAACAGCCTATGTATCTTAGAGAATGTATACATTTTTGAGGTCCAATTTTCAAGGTTTTATCCTTTTTCCCGTGATCAATGCGAATTCATAATATGCAAAAATTGTTGCCTGGAGCTTGATTTATTTTTCTGTTTTGAGTTAAAAAGAGGATATGATAAGAAAAAGAAGATTCTTCACTTTCCTCATTCTCTTCATTACAATTTCAATCTTTTCTTTCTCTCTCGGGTTAAGCTGCGGACAATCACAATCTGAAAAGAAAACAAAAGAACCTTTGAGCAAGTGGTCAAAAGAGTGGCTGGAAGAAGTTGTTGCCTACATCATTACTAATGACGAAAAAAGCGTTTTTTTGAACCTTCCCAATGAAGAAGAGAGGGGAAAGTTTATAGAAAACTTTTGGAAGAAAAGAGACCCCATTCCTGAAACTCCAGAGAATGAGTTCAAGCTCGAGTATTACAAAAGGATTGCTCTGGCCAACAAATTTTTTGGGTTCTCAGGCATTGAAGGCTGGCGCACTGACAGAGGTAAGATTTATATTCTTTTAGGACCACCAAATGAGATTCACAGAGATCTGAATCCATCCAGCTCCTCTTCAACCACATTCCAGGGCCCAAATGAAATCTGGGATTACTGGAATCTTCAGAGTCCAAAACTTCCTTATAATCTGGAATTTGTCTTCGTCGATAAATTCGGAACAGGTAGCTATATCTTGGAGAGGGGTTCAGGACTTGATCAAGGAGCGAGTTCTCCTTTCGACATGAATTCCCTCCATTTTTATTTTGATTATATGGAAAATGTGGCTGAAGCGATGAGAAATCCTTTTGAAAACCTGGACAAGCTTCGAGGGATCGTCACAACTCAGGTCACCTATAATATTATCCCTCTCGAGCCTAATTTATTCTACTTAAAGGGAATTGAGAAGAGGACTCACATTCCATTAGTCATAAAAATGCCCTATTCTGCTCTTACCGAGAAAAAAATAGAGGATAAATATTATTTTGCTCTGACTTTAAATATGAATGTCAAAAACAATCTTGGGCAGGTTGTCCTTGAGAGGAGCAAAGATATCAATTTTAAATACACTTTAGCTGAGCTGAATTCTCTGAAGGATAAGATATTTCAGGTTCAGACTTCTTTCACTTTAGAGCCAGAGACCTATAAGCTTCAGCTTCTTGTTATCGACAATTTCAGCGGAAAGATCGGCACCTTCGAGCAATCAATTCAAGTTCCCAGGTTCGGAAGCGAGGAGCTGAAGCTGAGTGATATCATTCTCTCCCGAAAAGGTGCTGATGAAAAAGAAGTTGGCCAAACTGAGGAAAAGAGATTCTCGGAGCTAAGTCGAGTTTTCCGTTTTGATGAGGAATTGAATCTGTATCTTGAAGTCTATAATCTTGCCTTGAATCGAGAAACTGGCTTGAATGACTTGAGCGTTGAATACTCCTTTTTACAAAATGGAAAATTAGTTGTCCATGTTCCCTCCCCCAAGACAAACCCGACAAGCGAAAAGGACTGCCGTGTTCAAACATCTTTCAGGTTGAAAAATCTTAAGCCAGGAGAATACACCCTCCAGGCAAAAGTCATAGATGGAAATTCAGGAAAGTCGCAAACAAAAGAAGTTCCATTCACTGTTATTCAATAAAAATTTTTAGCATTTTCCTCGAAGGAGGTTCCAATGATTTTGAAAGATTTCATTAAGGCTAAAACTTTTGTCCTTTTCACGCTCCTCATTCTGGGGGGATTTTTCCCTGCCCACAACTTTGGACAGGAGACTGTTCTACGCGGAATTGTTCATGACCAACAAGGAAACCCTTTGCAAAAAGTAAAAATTACCCTTTTTGACCCAAGCAGAGGAACAAAATTTGCTCTGACTTCCAACAAGAAAGGAGAGTTTATAAAAATCGGAATCCCTCCCTCTTCTTATAAAATAACTTTTGAACTTGAAGGTTATTTTCCTTTTGAGTCTCAGCTCACCGTTAGATTTGCAATTGAGGAGAAACTGGATATCACTTTAGAGAAAATTCCCCCAAAAATTGATGAAGATAAAGATTTTAATGAAGGAATAGACTTTTTTAAGCAAGGGAAATACAAAGAAGCAATCGATTCTTTTTTGAAAGCGGCGGATAAATTCCCTGACAGTGTAGAAGTCTTATACAATCTTGGCGTAAGCTATCTCAGAAGCGGAAATTCTGAAAATGCCATCAGTACCCTAGAAAAAGCCATCCAGCTAAAACAAGATATAATTGAAGTCTATTTTGCCCTGGGCGAATGCTATTTCACTATAGGAAAGAGCGATAAGGCGATGGAGGCTTTCTCCAAGGCTATTGATTTTCAGCCCAACAATGCCAAAGCCTATTACAATCTCGGGATCGTCTACTACAAATACGATAAAACCGACGAAGCTATCGGCTTCCTTGAGAAAGCCATAGAATTAGACCCAGCATTCTCTTCTGCTTATTATCAAGCAGGTTTGGTCAATATAAAAAAGGGAGATCTCCGAAAAGCGATTAAATATTTTGAGGACTTTCTAAAGTTGGAACCTAATGCACCTGAAACCAATCAGGTGAAGACAATGATTGAGGAACTGAAAAAGCAAATAAAGCTCGCCTAACCTTCAGAGCTTCCATAAAATAAGGACAAAAAAGGAGGAGGTATCATGAAATTTTCAAGAAAAGAATTTCTGAAATTTTTGGGTTTGGGATTCATCGCCTCCAGGATTCCTCAAGGATTGGCATTTCCTTCAGAAAAGATGGAGGAGTCCAAAGCTGCGGCAAAAAAGTTGAAGATCAAGGATGTGGAAATCTATTATTTTGATATTTCTCTCGTCGAGCCTTTCACGATCTCGCTGGGAACCGTGTACAGCTCCAACGGTGTCCTGGTCAGGATTCTGACTGATTCTGGAATAGTGGGGATTGGCGAATCATGTCCTTTCCAACCGATCACAGGAGAAACCCAGGAAACAAATATTTCTGTCGGAAGAAACCTGAGAGACATGATTAAAGGCAAAGATCCTTTGGCCATTGAGAGCATTCTTAAGGAGTTTGGAAGTTACATTCATTCCAATCCAGGTATTGTGGCTGCTTTTGATATGGCGCTTTATGATATCCTGGGCAAGGTTGCTTCTCTTCCTCTCTTCAGGCTGCTTGGCGGCGATAAAACTACCTTTGAGACAGACATCACGACCGGGCTCGACACCCCCGAAAATATGGCCAAATCGGTAAAGGCCAACCTAGCAAAGGGATTCAAAACGCTTAAGATAAAGGTTGGCCAGGATCCAGACCTGGATGTGGCGAGAATTCAGGCAATCAGGGATGCTATTGGTTATGAGAACAAAATCAGGATAGACGCCAATCAGGGATGGACTGTTCCTCAAGCCATTTATGCCCTGGAGAGGATGGAAAAGTTCAAGATCCAGTTTGTGGAACAGCCAGTCATTTCCTGGGACATCGCAGGACTAAAAGCAGTGAGGAATGAAAGTCCAATACCTGTCATGGCAGATGAAGCAATATTTTTGCCTGCTGATGCCATAAAGCTCATCAAAGCAGAGGCCTGCGATTATTTCAACATAAAGCTGATGAAGTCAGGTGGAATAATGAACTCCTTGAGGATATCCCAAATCGCAGAGAGTGCCAATATCCGCTGCATGCTGGGATGCATGAATGAAACGCGTATCGCACTCACTGCAGCTGCCCATGTTCATGGAGCCCAGCCCAACATTATATTCGCCGACCTTGATGGCTACGTATCCCACAGCGTTGATCCAGTTATTGACGGAATGAGCGTCCAGGGAGGCATGATCACTCTTCCTGAAAAACCAGGTCTCGGAGCTGATATAGACCCTGCGTTCCTAAAGAAGCTGAAGAAAGTATAAATTTTCGCTCACGACATCAAGCCAGAGATAGACAAAATCATCTACCTCACCTTATTCTCAAAAAAATGAAAATGTCCAGAAGATTCTGCTTATGGATGTGGATCTCTGGTTTGGCTCTTCTCATCTACTCAGAAGCAGGCATCTGTGGCGAGGATGTGCTCAAGCCTTTAAGAATAAATAAGCCTCCAACGATTGACGGAAGAATTCAAGATCCTGTCTGGAAAAAAGCACCTTTTGCGACTGGATTTAAAACATATGTCCCTGATTTTGAAATCGACATGGCTGAAAAAACTGTAGTCTATATGGCCTACACCACTGAAAACCTCTATTTTGCCTTCAGGTGTTTTGACAGTCAGCCGGAAAAAATCAAGTCCTCGATCAGCAGCCGCGACAATATTCGTTCCGATGACTGGATCTGTGTGAATGTGGATTCTTTTAAAGATCAACAGGCTCTCTATGCTTTTTATGTAAATCCGCTGGGAATCCAACAGGATAGCTACTACTATTCAAGCGGAAAAGAGGACTACAGCGTTGATTTCGTCTGGTATAGCGCTGGCCAGATAGACAAAGAAGGCTATACAGTTGAAGTCCAGATACCTTTTAAAAGCCTCCGTTTTGCCAACAAGGAAAAAGTTGAAATGGGAATTCTCTTTGAACGGAGTATAAGCAGAAAGTCAGAGCGTGGGACGTTTCCAGCCATGAGCCCAAAACGAGGTCACTTCTATTTAACCCAAATGATGCCCATGGAACTGGAGAACATAAAGCACTATACACTCCTGGAACTTTTACCTGCTTTCACTCAGAGCAAAAAATTTTTCTTGGATGAAGGGAAGCTTGAGCCAGAAAGCTCAGCTCGAGATTTAAGCCTCACTGCCAAATATGGAATCACCTCTAACCTGATTCTGGATGCCACCTACAATCCAGATTTCAGCCAGATTGAAGCTGATGCTGGCCAGATGGATACGAACCTCCGCTACGATCTCTTTTTTCCGGAAAAAAGACCATTTTTTCTGGAAGGAAGCGAAAATTTTGATATTGCAGCAACTTCCGACCTCAATCCTTTTAAGACTGCGGTCCATACAAGAAAGATCATCGACCCAAGGGTTGGATTAAAGCTCACAGGAAAAATTGGCAAAAAAGATACGATAGCCTCGATTTTTGCCCTGGACGAATCTCCTCCACAAGGACAAGGAGTGCCTTTACTCAACAAATATGCGGCTTTCACAATTTTCCGCTACAAGCGCTCTCTCCCTGGGGATAGTTTTCTTGGCTTGATCTACACAGGAAGAGAGATTCAACAGAGATTCAACAGAGTCCTGGGATTCGATAGTCAGATAAGGCTGAACGAATCGAGTGTTTTGAGTTTTCATGCTTTTGCTTCAATGACAAGAGAGAGTGATCTTTCTCCAAAGACAGAGGGCCATGCTCTGAGCTTCGATTACATCTATGATACCCGAAATTCGACGATAAACATCGAACTCCAGGATATTTCAAAAAATTTTGAAATAGATTCAGGCTATATCACCCGGACAGGATTGAGACATTTTCGACTATCCCTCTCTCCGAAATTCTATCCTCCAGTCTCATTTATCCGCAGAATAGATATTACAATCTCAAATTCTCTCCTCCAAGACTTCGAGAGTGATCTCTTTGAAGGTAATAATAAATTAACGCTCTCTTTTCTTTCCTGGAGAAATTCAAGGATTTCCGTTGAATACCAGTATTCAAGCGAAATTTTCTTAGCTCAAAGATTCAGCACAAGCGGATGGCAACTTTCAGCTAGCAGCCAGTTTACCAAACAACTGTATTTTCGCCTTTCCCTCAAGCACGGCAAGTCTATCCGCTATCTGGAAAATCCCTATCAGGGATATGGAAAGGTGGTCGCTGGAACTCTGACTTTTCAGCCCTCTGATAAGTTAAATCTGAACTTCAACCTGACTTATAGTGATTTTTTCAGGGAATCAAAATCAGAAAAGATTTTCGATTACACAATTATCAGAAATAAAATCACCTATCAGATGAATAAATACCTTTTCTTCCGTGCTATTGCGGAATACAACTCATTTCGAAAGGAGCTGCTTGCAGACTTCCTGGCATCTTTTACCTATATTCCCGGCACGGTCATCCAGTTTGGATACGGTTCCCTCTACGGAAGGTTGAAATGGGAGAATGGGGAATACAAAGAGGCAAGCCAATTCCTCGAGACAAAGCGGGGAATATTCTTCAAAGCATCATACCTCTGGCGATTGTGAATTTATGAGATCTCAGTAGCCCTGGGCTAAGCCATTGCCGCGGGGGTCAGAAGCTCCAGTAAAGCGCACAGGTTTTCCATCCTTTCCGTATTCTATGGTTAACCCATGAGCATTGCCCAGGCCGCCGGGTTTCTTGATCAGGCGCAGCTTGTGGCCCAAGGTCGCAAGTTTTTTCCTGACATCTTTGCTTATTCCTTCTTCAACGGCAATAGTGTCGGGTTCGATGAAACTTACCCTCGGTGAAGCCACAGCCTGTTGAATGTTCATACCAAAATCAATGATGTTCATCACCATCTGGGGCACGGTTTGTCCGATGGTATGTCCGCCAGGAGTGCCGATAGCCACCCATGGCTTTCCGTTGCGGATGATTATTGTCGGGCAATCTCCGGAGAGTTTCCTGCGGCCAGGATGGACATCCATCGGATTTCCTTTGGGCTCAAAAGTGCAATAGGCAAGAGAATTGTTGAGCCAGATTCCTGTTCCCGGAGGCATGATGCGGCTGCCGAATACATTGCCAAGGGTCTGTGTTGCGCTGACAATATTTCCCCACGAGTCAGCAACGACAAAATGAGTTGTGTGTGGAGATTTCGCTTCTTCAAGGCCAGGATAAACAAAAGGTTTGGCCTTGTTCGGGTCAACCTTCGAAGCCTGCTCCTTCCAGTAGTTCTCAGAAAGGAGAATATCCAGAGGGGGAGGGCTGACATCAGGGTCACCTGCAAAACGGAGCCGGCACCAGAAGGCATGTTTTGTCACTTCGATGAACCTGTGAAGATTCTCCGTGCTGTTATGGCCCATTTGCGAAACTCCGAACTGGCTCATCAATCCCAGCCTTATCAGAGAAGGAAAGGCGGTAGCAGGAGGAGAGGCTGTGTAAACCTCACAGCCACGATAGCTGATATGGATAGGGTCCCACCATTCTGCTTTATTGTTGAGCAAATCTTCCAAAGAGAGAAATCCACCCATCCGCCTCATTTCCGCATCAATTGCTTTGCCAAGGCTTCTTCCATACACTGTTTTGGCTCCTTCATCAGCAATAAGGCGCAAGGAGCTGGCGAGGTCCTCTTGAATCAATCTTTCTCCCTTTCGAAGTGGCTTTCCGTTCTTTCCATAAATGGCTTTTGCATGTTCAGGAAAATCATCGAAGGCTGACTCAATTAGCTCTGCTGTCCCTTCATCCAGGATAAAACCTTGTTCGGAAAGATCAATCGCTGCTTCGAAAAGATCAGGCCATTTCAAGTCGCCATATGTCTGGGACATGGCCTCCCAGGCATTCACGTTTCCGGGAGTAGAAACAGCGGCCGGGCCTCGCCTGTTTTCAAGGTAATGAGGGTGAGGTTTTCGGAAAACATCGGGATTCAAGCCAGCCGGAATTCTTCCGCTACAATTGAGAAATCGGATTTCTGATTTTTTGGCGTCGTAAATCAATATGGTCCCATATCCCCCAATGCCCGACATCATCGGCTCCACCACATTAAGGACAGAAGCTATTGCTACAGCCGCATCAAAGGCATTGCCTCCCTTCTTTAGAATATCTATCCCAGCTTGGGTGGCCAGAGGATGGGCAGAGCTCACCATGCCGCGAGTTCCAAGAGCTGGCTCTTCAGTTTTTTGTTTTTCTGCGCAGGAAGAGAAAAATATCTCTGCTGAGAAGAAAAGAAAGAGGATGACCAATAAAACCCCTTTATTGCACATGACAGCCTCCATTTGTTTTATTCATTTTAACAGACTTGTGAAAGAATCGAAATGGGGACGTTCCCCAAGAGGCGTCCCCAAGAGGGCTTTGGCAACTAAATCCATGACCTGGACAACCTTCATATCCAGCTTGTAATGTTTAATCAGGTCGGTGAGGCCGTCAACACAATTGTGGCACATTGTGCAGACAAGCTTTGCACCTGTAGCTTTAAGCTGATCAGCCTTTATCTTCCCTACTTCAAGGCGCAACGGCCTGTATTCAGCCATTGAAAGCAGCCCTCCCCCACCCCCACAGCAGAAGTTTTCCGTCCGATTGGGATACATCTCTCTGAAATCCAAACAAACTTTCTTCACCACCCAGCGCGGCTCTTCAATGAGGTCTCCGGAGCGGGCGATATTGCAGGAATCGTGGAAAGTGACTGGCTCTGGATTCTTCGATGGATCCACCTTTATCCGGCCTTCCTTGATGTAGCGCATGATCATCACAACAACCGACTCGGTCGGCAGATTCTGGTCGTATTCTGCCCAGTTATATCCTTCCCAGCGTGTAGCCCGATAACCGTGACCGCACTCGGAGATGACGATTCGCTTTGCCCTTAGCCTTCGAGCAGCCTCATAGACATTCTTCGCCACAAACGCTCCCAGCTTGTCATCGCCTGAGAAAAGCCCGAAGTTCGTCTGATCCCAGCCCCACCTGGGCAAAGTCCAGCTCTCTCCGCCAAAATGAAATATTTTCGCAGCATTGGCAATGGAGCGCGGGTCAAATTTTATTTCCCTGGGATTGATCGTGTACATGAAATCGCAGTCTTCCTTGTCCACCGGAATTTCAACAGGCACTCCCAGTTCCTGCTGAACCTCTTCTTTCATCCACTCCAGGGTTTCCAGATAATCTTCCTCTGAAACAGCCATCTGATTGCCTGTCTCCCACTGGTCACGGCTTACGTTGAAGACACCTTCCGGGACAATGCCCAGCTCGGCGAGAAGCCCTCGAGTTAACCTTATCAATGTCGCAGTGTCAATACCCATCGGGCAGTTTAACGTGCAGCGTCGGCATAAATTGCATGTGCCGAAGACAATATTCTTCAAGCGGTTGAGCTCCTCATCACTGGCCGGAGAGCTGGCTTTAACCCACCAGGGAGCTATGCGGCCAGTCCAATCCAAATGCCTCTTGAATATCTTCCGAATCTGGTCAGCCTTGTAGGCAGGAGTCATTGTCGGATCATTCGGCCTGGCCAGAGCATAGTGACAGGAATCCGCGCAAAGGCCGCAGTGAACACATCCGACAAGCGAGCTAACAACTTGGCGGTTGACTCTCCTGCTGAGCAAGTCAAGAAGTTTCTTAACATTGTTGGCCTTTGGGTCATAGACCTTTAGCTTGCCTTCTGACACACAGCGATTTTTTTCTTCTTTTGCTTTATCCTGAGTCTTTGTCGCCAGGGGAAAATTGACTACACTGGTCATATCTGCTTTTTTATCTCTCACGTCTTCTCTCCATTGTCTGCACATCTGAGGAAAGCATTTTTGTTGATTTTGTAATTTTTTTTCTCGGAAAAACTCCCCTATGCCCCATTGTCCTTCCCAGGAAATACCGCGTGAATGGATAATAAAGATAATGGCTTATCTTAGAGAAAGGAACATAGACGATGAGAAAGGCTGTCAGGATGAAGAAGACAATCAAAGGCCACTCGCTTTTCTCATATTTATTCGGGATGGCCAGGATTCCGGCTACAAAAAAGGTTATCATCAAAATGAGAGAGAAGTAATCATCCAAAGTGCTTATCAATCTCACAGAAGGGTTGGTTATTCGCCTGCGGAGCCGAATGATGCCGACGATAAAAGCTGCAACGAGCAAGATCTGAAATAGCCAGACAATGGCTCGAATCCTGAACAATTCCGGATGATAGGGAATGATGAATGTAGCGCTGATCGCGGCGGCGACTCCGATATGGAAGATAACAAATTGGGCATAAAAGGCAGGCTTTTTCCGGGTAGATTCCATTGCCCAGGGCATAGAAATATTGGCCATGGAATAGAGGATTCCATTTTTTGCGCGTCCGGCCGGATAGGTCCTCTCTTTCTGAGACTTAAACTTGAATAACCAGATGAGCCTGAAGACATAGACAGCGCCCATGAACGATAAGGCTGCAATCTGAACTTCGTTCTCAAGGACTCGCAAAAATTCGCTCATTTCTTCTCCGTCGCATGTCCAGCAAAAGGGGACGTTCCCCAAGGGGACACCCTGTAATTCTAAGATATGATTCAAGGAAATAGGGTGTCCCCTTGGGGAACGTCCCCTTTTCTGCTAGTGCAAGAATCCCAAATTTCGTGATGAGATTATAGACTGAATTAAATTGAGAAAGGCACAAAGTGTCTATCTTAGCCTAGTATGATGTCGACCATCAGAGCGAGTATTATCCCCAGTAGGAGACTGACAGAGACTGTGTGTTTATACCCATACTCATGGGCCACTGGAATCAATTCATCTGCCGTGATGTAGGTCATCACTCCTGCCGCGAAGACGAGTGAAAAACCTATTATCTGCTTTGTTTCAAGAATGGAGAGAGCAGAAGCCCCTACTAGGGCCCCGACAGGCTCAGCCAACCCTGAGAGAAACGTAATGATTGCTATCTTGAGGGGTTTCATTCTTGCCATTGTAAGAGGAATGGCGGTGGCGATGCCTTCGGGTATGTTGTGAAGCATTATAGCGACGGCAATTATCAAACCTAGTTTGGGCCTGTAGGCGTAGCCTGTTGCTACAACAAATCCTTCGGGTAAGTTATGCAGTGTTATGCCTATGGCAATGAGCACCCCAGTTCTGAGCATTTTTGCGTGCCTGCTATCTTCCGTCCCGGCCGTCAGTTCAATGTGGGGAATAGTCAGATCCAGCCCAATCATCACGAGAGCGCCCAATGAAAACATGATCATCAACTCAATATGTGTAAGCACTTTTGCAGCTTCGAGGAAGAGGTTGTTAAATGCGACAAGGAGCATCACCCCAGAGGCGAGTCCCATGGAGAAGCTCGCGACTCTGTAAGTGACTCTTTTCAGCATGATCACAATTATCCCACCGATCCCCGTAGCCAGCCCTGCGATAAGGCTTAGAAGAACTGATTCAAATACTGGTTCCATGTTGCCTACGCTCCTTACTTTCTACACATTGTACTAATATTGTGTGCCGTCAAATAGATTAGAACAACTTCGCTGATTTTTTAAGCCATGGTTTTGATTTTCCATCTTAAGCTTAATTGCCTTTCAAATCAAGGATGTCAAGACGGGGACGTTCCCCATTTGAAAATCCCCTTTTTCTGATGTATAAAATCAGAGGAGAAACCGCATATGAAAATCACAAAAATTTTATTGATGAGGAAATATCATGAGAACTTTTGAATCTATCTGCCTCGGCATTCCTGACATCCTTCTTCCCAAACCAAGCCTTGACCTTTCCAAATGGGCGGTCATTGCCTGCGACCAGTTCACCTCAGAGCCTGAATACTGGCAAAAAGTTAGCGATTTTGTCGGCCAGGCCCCATCCACACTGAATCTCATCTACCCTGAAGTCTATCTCAATGAGAAAAACTCTGAAGTGAGAATCGTGCGAATCCGCGAATCGATGAAGCGCTACATGGACGAGGGCTTGTTTGAAGAGTCCGAAGGCTTCATTTACGTCGAGCGGAAAACTGGCCGCCGCACGCGGAAAGGTCTGATGGTCTGTCTCGACCTGGATCGCTATGATTTCCGCAGAGAATCCACAAGCCTGATCCGGCCCACAGAGGGGACGATTCTTGAGCGGATACCTCCTCGTGTGAGAATCCGGGAAGGTGCCCCTATAGAAGTTCCCCATATCATGGTTTTGATTGATGACCCGCAAAATAAAGTTATCGGGCCCGTGATGAGAAACAAAAAAAGGCTGAAGAAACTCTATGATTTTGAGCTGATGATGGGCTCGGGGCATTTGGCAGGCTACAGAGTCGATGATCCAGCTCTTGAAAACAGCATTGTCGACAGCCTCAAGGCTCCCTCAGACGCACGGAATTTCTCCAAAAAATACAACTTGAGCCCAGAAACGCCCATCCTTCTCTATGCCATGGGAGACGGGAATCACTCCCTCGCCACAGCCAAGACCATCTGGGAAAAAACAAAAGAAAGCGCCCTTGATAAAAGTCAGATCATGAAATCGCCATTACGCTATGCCATGGTCGAACTGGTCAATCTCCACGATGAAGCCCTTGTTTTTGAGCCCATCCACAGAGTCCTTTTTAAGATTGCCGAGGGAAAAGACACTATCGAGGAGATGAAGGCTTTTTATCCTTCGCGATGCAAGTTTTCATCTTCTAAGAATCTTGAGGAGATGAAAGCTGCGGTGGATTCCCAAAGAGAAGGCCCGCACAAGATCGGCGTCCTCTCCCCCACAGGCTTCGGCGTTATCGAGGTCTCAAAACCCGAATCCAACCTTCCTGTCGGCACCCTTCAAAACTTCCTCGATGCCTTTATGAAAGAAAAGGGCGCCAGCGGAATCGACTATGTCCATGGCACAGAACCTGTAGTTCAGCTCGGAAAAAAGCCCGGCAACATGGGCTTCTATCTTCCGGCCATGAGCAAGAAGGATTTGTTCAAGACGGTTATCCTGGACGGCGCCCTTCCCCGAAAGACTTTCTCCATGGGCGAAGCATGGGAAAAACGGTTTTATATGGAGGCGCGAAAACTCTTCTAACTCCCTTCGCCATTGACAGATTTTGCTGCTCCCAAAAAAGATTCAAAAATGATACTTCTCTTTCAACCTGCTCATTCCATCGATCATTCCCTTCACTTCATCCTTACTTGCTGATATCTCCTCCTCACGGATCAACCTGCACCGCAGTTTCCACCATTCATCTATCGAGTTCTTTTCCTCTCTGCTGATAAGTTTCTCATCTGCCAATTTATCTGAAAGCTTTCCGATAGATAGATATTTCAGATGCCTGCTTATCGTCCTCTTCTCCAGTTGAATTCCGGAATGAGCGCACAAATCTTTTACGAAGAGTTCCAATTCTCTGCCGGCAATCACTCCTGCCAGGACGGGGTCTGAATCCAAGAATAATTCCGCCTTATACAAAGGCTTTTTCTTCTTCATCATTTCAAGAGAGTTCTTAACCATGATATTCTTGACCAGATTTGCTGTCTGTTCATACTCTTCAAAAATCCTGCTGAACTCAGGATGGTGTCTCAGGTAGGAATAATTTGCAATGTTAGCCAGCGCCCAGAGGGCCATGTCCACATCGGCAATTCTTACGAAATTGTATTCTTCTCGGAGCTCATGCAAGTGGTTGAGATAGTTAAGATATTTTTCCATCGGGCGCTCTCCTTTCACACTGAGTATATTTTCAACAGGAGGACTAAAAATCCCATAATTCTGAGGGTCAATAAACCTGAGTACACATGAAACAATCTCGATATTCTTCAGTAAATCAAATAGCTTGCCGATAACTATTTCATCTTTAGGTTTTAATCTCGTAAAAACTCCTTTAAAACGAACCAGGTCTTCCTCTCTTATTTGAGGCATTTTCCACCAATTCGCAAAAGCCCAATCGTCCCTGATGGCAAGAATGTGTTTGAGTGAAAGCTCTTCCGTACCATCTTTTACTGGCTTGAAGACCTTCTCAAGCTTATTCAGTTGAAGGGTGATAGCCCATCTTCTTCCTCCTATCTCAGAGAAGTAGGTGAGTAACTGTTTGAGATCAAATTTTTTAGTTTCCATTGCTCCCCCTCTGTGGACCTAAGTAATTTTAATATGCATTATCCGCCAAAAGTAATCGGCAGCTTTCTAGAGAATTGAATACCACAGGTAAGGTTTATTGTCAAAAACCAAAAATCTCTCTCTATGGACAATATTTAAAAAAGAAATAAAATAACTTTGGGAGTTTCATCATGGAATCTATCAAAGCACAACGAATTTCTTATTCGGAGATACGGGTGATGTTCGATGCTGCGAGAAAATTAGAGCAGGAAGGGAAAGAGGTCATCCATCTTGAAATCGGAAGGCCTGATTTTAACACCCCCGGGCATATTGTCGAGGCAGCAGTCGAAGCCTTGCGCGAAGGCAAGCATCATTATTCGCCCAATTCTGGAGTTCCTGAACTCCGTCAGGCCATCGTAAACAAATTTGCCAGAGAATATAAGCTTGAATACAACTCAGATTCTGAGGTCATTGTGACCAACGGAGTCGCAGAAGGGGTCTATCTGGCAATAAACGCTTTGCTAAATCCCGGAGATCAGGTTCTCATTCCTGATCCTGCCTGGCTCAATTATCATGCTGTTGCTCTCACAAATTTTGTTGAACCCATCGGATATCCATTGCACGAGGAAAGTAATTTTCAACCTGACCCAGACCAGATAGAGGACAAAATAACACCCAGGACAAAAATGATCATTCTTGTTAGTCCTTCAAATCCAACAGGGGCTGTTCTGGGACAAAAGACCATGGAAGAAATCGCCCGTTTAGCAAATAAATACGGATTGCTTGTCTTAAGCGACGAAATCTATGAAAAAATCATTTATCCGCCCGCTAAACACATAAGCATCGCCTTATTCCCAGGAATGAAAGATAAAACCCTCCTCTTAAATGGCTTTTCCAAGACCTATTCAATGACAGGCTGGAGAATTGGATATGTTCTGGGGCCAAAAGAGCTCATCAATCCTATGCTCAGATATCATCAATACATGATTACATCGGTAAACACTTTTGCCCAATGGGGTGCTATCACAGCTTTAAACGGCGATCAAGGGCCTTCTTATGCCATGGTTGATGAGTTTCAAAAACGCAGAGATTATCTCTACGAAGCAGTCAAACAGATTTCTGGATTCACCTGCAACAAACCAGAAGGAGCATTTTACCTGTTCCCGAATATCAAAGCCACAGGGCTGGATGGATACCAGATGTCGCGGATGCTACTTGAAAAAGCCTGTGTAGCGACGGTTGCCGGCGAATGCTTTGGCAAGAATGGAGCAGGGCATATTCGTTTATCCTATGCAAATTCCTTGGAAAATTTAAAACAGGCCATAGCCAATATTAAAAAAGCGATTCCCTGTTCCTCTTTTTGAGTTAATGTGATATAAGCAAAATCCTCAGGGAGAGGCAAATGAAGATGGATGAAATCGTTTCTTACTGCGGTATAATCTGTCAGGGCTGCCCCATTTACTGGGCAACAAGGGAAAAGAATATAGAAAAAAAAGAGAAAATGAGAAAGGCGATCGCCCGACTAGGCAGTGAGCACTATGGAACAGAATTCAAGCCGGAGGATATTACCGATTGTGATGGATGCCGGACAGAAGGAGGAAGGCTTCTCCGGGTTTCCGGTGATTGCCCAATAAGGAAATGTGCCAGGCAGAAGGAGCTTGAGAATTGTGCTCATTGTCCAGAGTATACCTGTGAGAATCTCAAGGAGTTTTTTTCGAAGGATCCTCAGGCTAAAGCGATCTTAGAGGTGATAAAGAGCACACTTTGAGCTCAAGCTAAGATCTTATTCATAATATTTCTTGAAATAAGTCCAGATGCATTGGATGAACATACAGCCATCGGCCTCAACTCCCCTCCTTCATCACTTCAGATGGACTGGCTTTCACCTGAATTTCACGGCGACTCTGTTCCCGAATTTCGCGTACGACATCAAAATTACTTTATTTTAATTGGATTACTTAAAAAATAAAGGATTACAATAATATATTTGACTTACGCCCCAATTTAGTGTATATAACACTCAAAGGAGAATTACGATGGAAACTTCTATTGTTTCTGTCAAAGGACAAATAGTCATCCCCTCTAAGCTTCGCCGGAAACTTGGCATTAAAAAGGGCACTAAAGTTGCCTTTATCGAACAGAACGGCAAGCTCATTCTCCAACCTCTGGATAAAAATTATTTTGAGAGCCTCGCGGGTATCCTGGGAACAGATGGAAAGATGCTCAGCTCTCTTCTTGAAGATAAAAAGATGGAGCGGAACTTATGAAATCAAGTGTCCTGGACAGCTATGCAATGATCTCTTATCTCGAGAGACAGGCAGGATATAAAGAAGTGGCCAGAATCTTTGAGGAATGTGCGGCCGGGGAACGCGAGTCATTTCTCTCTGTGGTGAACTGGGGAGAAGTGATTTATCATGCCCTGCGCACGGGCGTAGAGGAGAGGGCTCAATTGGCCGAAGATGCTATGCGTGCCATTCCTATTTTGATTTTGGATGCCGACAGAGAGCTAACACGGATTGCAGCAAAACTAAAAGCAGCTCACCGATTATCCTATGCAGATTGCTTTGCCGCGGCTTTGGCTATGAAGAAGAAGTGTGAGCTTGTGACAGGCGACCGGGAATTCAAGACTTTACAAAATAAAATCAAAATAGCCTGGATGGTATGAGTTTAAATAAAGTAAAATCAATGGAAAACGAATTGACATCCTCTAAAGTCAAATTTTTGAGAGCTTCCACTGTGCCTGCGTTGTGGAAGCCAAAGGGGTGGCCTTCATACATCATCAGACTCAAGATTTCTTTCCCATACTGCTCATCCATGTTGCTGACAAGAGTTTTTTCAAGCAAATTAATCTGATTGGTTTTTAACCGTGCTGCGCCTCAAGAATCCTTCGTTCTTGCTTTTTTCGATTTGACATCTTCACATTTTATGATTTATTCTCTTTCAAGATGGGAAGCAGAGAAAGTTCGGACAAAAATGCACGGCGGACTACTGCGGCTAGAAAAGGAAATCCAAGAGCGAAGAAGGAACAAGCAAATACCTGGTGCTCGAAGACTTCATGAATACGCCAACCTATATTTTGACGCTCATAATCCGATGCTAAGTAGACTACGGGAAAAGAATGACGAGATATGTATTTTACAAGTAGACACAGAAGTTTTAAACTTGCCGGGAGTCATAATTTCTGATATTAATGCGGCGAGTGATTGGGCTCGTTATTCGCCAGTCACCCAGGGCCTTGAAGCAATCGACCGGGATAGGGTATTTGCTCGGTACTGGACTCACCCGGAAGACCCAAATGATGAGCGAAGACACAAATTAGAAAAATGTGCGGAGGTTCTCATCCCAGACCGCATTATGCCATGCTATATTCGTCGTGCTTATGTAGCAAGCGATGCGGCCTTGTCGCGATTTCGACAACTAATTATTGATTTGCCTGTTTGCATTAGAAGTGATATATTTTTTTAGTTGAGAGGGAAGCATGAAAGTCCTGGTGGGCGACATTCTTAAATCTAAAGCACAAACCCTTATCAATACCGTCAATTGCGTCGGTATTATGGGTAAAGGAATTGCCCTGGAATTCAGGAATCGTTTCCCTGAAATGTTCAAGGATTACGTTCAGAGGTGCGCTCGTAAAGAAGTTAAGCCAGGCGTACCTTACCTCTATAAGACGCTCTTTCCCCCTCAAATCGTAAATTTTCCAACAAAGGATCACTGGAAATCTGTCGCAAGAATTAGCGACATAGAGCGCGGGTTACAATATCTTCTGTCGCATTATATAGAGTGGGGTATAACATCACTTGCTATTCCTCCGCTCGGCTGCGGAAACGGCCAATTGGAGTGGAAAGCTGTCGGTCCGTTAATTTACAGAAATGCCAAACAGATGGACATTCCCGTGGAACTGTATGCGCCCTATGGAACGCGTTCAAGGGAGCTGACGGTTGAATTCTTGGCGCAGGCGGAGCTTGAAATTAATCTTCCCAAGAGAGGGACTATTCAATCGTCCATGAATCCGGCATGGGTTGCCCTTGTTGAAATCCTTCGCTGGATTGAAGAGCAGCCCTATCACTGGCCCATAGGAAGAACAATTTTCCAGAAGATTGCGTATGTGGCTACACAACAAGGTTTGCCTACCGGATTTGTCTATCAAAAAGGAAGTTTTGGCCCATTCTGCAAAGAGTTGAAGACCGCAGAGACAGAGCTCGTAAACAACAATCTGCTCCAGGAAGAAAGAGTAGGCAGAATGTTTATGGTCAAGGTTGGGCCGAATTTCATGAGAGTTAGAAAGGATTTCGAATCATCGCTTTCCAAGTGGGCATCAATCATCGAAAAAACGACAGACCTGTTCATGCGGATGAACACGGATCAGGCTGAAATCGTGGCGACTGTCATTTATGCTGCTGACTCTCTCAAGAAAAAGGCCAAAGGCAGTCTGACCGAAACCCAACTCCTTGACTCTGTCATGCAATGGAAGCAGAAGCGCCGGCCGCTCTTGGACAAATCTGTTGTTGCTTCGATTATACGGAACCTCGGGATGCTCCGTTGGCTCGACATTAAGCCTGATTCCAGCCTTCCCGTTGCCGAAGACGAATGTGTTCCGCTGTAAACACTTCATTCCCCACCAACTTTTTTAAACTTCTCCTGGATGGTATAAAAATTAGGGGCTTGAGAATTGTGCTCATTGTCTAGAGTATGCCTGTGAGAATCTTAAGAATTTTTTTAATTATTCCCTAAATCTCCTTCTTCTCTTGAAACTAGCCATATCACCTGCTTTCTCGCTCTCCGTAATCCGAAAGAATGCCATGTGAATCACTTTATCATCAACTATGAGTGCTGACCCTACAATGTTTTTCCCTGTAAAGCGATAATCGCAGCCCTTCCCTACTGAATCATATTTCTTTTCCTCACACACTGCGGCTTGCTTGAGAAAGTCCTCTGCTTGCTTCTTCTCTGGTTTTCGCCCTTCTTCTTTACTCTCAAGAATTGCCTCCATGGCATAGCTCTTGACCAATTTTGGATGAAGTTTTTCAAATGCAATCTCTCTAGAGATAAAATCAAGTCCAACAACATCTCCGCCGATGAATACGAAGATCCCTTTTTGATCAGGCACATATGTAAAAACTTTCAAATACTCATCGAGGTCGTGCATTTTTGCCTCATAAATATCCTTCATTGCCCCAGTATGGGATTCAACCCTTGCTTCCGCAGCTATCTTTTGTATCCCATCCCAAACAGCTGCCTGGTCTGAACGATATTCATGGGATGATTCTAACGAAGCAGAAACATGATTCGCCTTCATCTTCCTTAGCTTCGGAGTCATCACCATGCCCGAATCAAAAAAGTCCCTTGAAACATAAGACCATCGCCCCTGCTCTGTGCAGCTAACAGGTATGATTATTTCTGATTTTTCTTTTACTAAAATTGTCGTATTCAGCACCCTGTTCTGTTTAGCACCTGCTAGCTCTTCGCCATCAAGAAGGAGAACAGATGTATCGGCATTGTTCCTTACTTTCAACTCTGGAACAGAACCACCATGGCTAACCTCCTGGACTGCGAGCACCCCTTTCTCTAAAGCCTCTTTTAAAGTCAAGTATTCTGGAGTTTGATTTAAAGAGGTAAACAGCGGGATGATTCCCATGTTTTTGAAATTTTGGAGCTCGCCAAATTCATAACTTTGTAGATATTTTTTTATTATTGGGTCCATTCTCCCTCCCAAAAAAGCTTTTTAAGTATTAATATATGCTAACAGCCTTAATTCATATAATTATTTATGACTAGCTATTTACTGGTAGAAATGTGACGCATTTTTTTTAATCCATAACTTTCGCTTATATATTTTAGCTAAGAAATTAAGCTCCATTCTAGCTAGAGCTTGGTTTCGAAGACAAAGGAAATACTTTTTGTCATTACGTTTCATTTTTTCAGCTTTTTCAAGAGCAAAAGAATAAAGCCTAGCTAAGTCAACAAGCTTTCCTTCGTTCAACTCTTCTTCATATTTCATAAGAAACAAAATGACTTCTTTGCCCTTGTTTTTGCTTATAAAGCTTTCCGGAGAAAGGTCTTTACTTTTTAGGGCTGCCAATCTTAAAGCAAGAATCGACCGGCTAATAGCTCTGATAATGCCTGATGAGGCTTCAAGCTCACCAAAATAATCCAGCTTTCGCTCTTCCTTCAGAGACCTGAAGATCTTGTCAACTATAAATAATGACGTTGCCCATGAAATTTGCCTAATGCTCAACGAAGATAGCTCGGCTGCTGCAATCTCCTGAGCAAGGGATGGTATGGTTGTAAAATGAAGATTGACACAGGAATGGCCATTTATGGTGAGTGCTTCACCAATCTGATGACCCAATTGATAAGAAGGAACAATAAAAATATTTTCTTCAAGAAGATGATATTTGCAGAATTCTGTTAAGAAAGAAATGAGCGAATTTAAACGAGTTCTATCCGTCAATTTCAAACCCTTTTGCATCACTTATTTTTTCTTTGGTTATGCCTGATGATTAGATCGACCATAAATCTAAAAGAAAAAGTATCAAAACTTAATGTTATTCATAGTACCAAAGGGACTTATCAGGGCTTAACAATTCTCTAAAATATCCAATCGTTTTTTCTTGGATATTTAATTTATGAATATTTTGGCTTTTTAATGAATTATCTAATTTATAGATAGTCCCATACAGATTGAACCCACAATAAACTTCCAAATATTCAGAATCATGTTTCCTTACTAAGCCGGGACCTTGATTTTTTATAAATACTAAATCTCCTGTTTTGAATCTATCGAAATTATTATTTATAAAATATTCAATTTTCCATAACGAATCATTTAAATTTAACTCACTAGCAACATCTCTAGCCATCTCAATCTGATTTAACACTGATCCAAATTCAATGCTTTGTATCGCTTTTCCCATAGGCGTTTTTAGCTTTTCAAATTCTCTCCTTAATAATTTGAATTCTTGATTTAATCCTTCATAATCAAACCTTGAAATATAAGACAATAATAGTAATCGATTTATTATCCACAACAAATCTTCCCTTCTCTTTTCATATCGAAAAAGTCTATCTTCTATTATCTTTTCAAGTTTTTTATCTATGAAGCAATAATTGGTGAGAAAGCTATAAAAACCAAAACAAAATGATTTTCCATATATAAAGTGTTTACTACTAATAAAATCAGTTAATCCTCTTCCAATATTATTTGTCAACAATGACGTAATATAACTTAAATAATCTTCAACCTTGAAATCTTCTTCCTTTTTTAATAGAGAGTATTCATCCTTTATATTTTTGGTTAACATCCAAAAAACTGCAAAATGTCTGACACATTCATTTTCAATATTTATTAGATGAGGTCTCTTTTCTAATTCACCTAAATGATTACAATACTTTTTACGCAATTTATTTTGAAATTTCTTGCTGACATACTCTTTTTTCTTTTCTTCCTGAACTTTCTTTAATTCCTCCTCCTTGTCTTTTTCATCCTGTACTTCTTCAGTAACTTCGTCATCAAAACCTAAGGATTCTTCACTTATTTCTTCCTTTAAAATTTCAAGATCTCTTCCTTCCACGAATTCTTTATCTATCTCATCATGAAAAGATTCCTGTTTCTCTGAGGGCTCTAAAAAAGTCCTTATAAATAAATTCTTTATTATATCTATGGAAATGCCAGAATATATATTCAGCCTTGATTTCTTGAGGCGCGAAGGAATAATAGAAACAATATCTTCTTTTTCTAGTTTCCCTTCCTTTCCGAATACTATATCTACTTTATTTTCTTTTCCTGCTATTGTTTTTGGCTCAGGCTCATCAGTTTCATCTTCAAGCGTTTCAAATAAATAATCATTTAGTAATTGCGCTAATAAATCATTATCCTGAGCGACTCCCTCCCTTCCTTCAATAATGCTATTTATTCTTTTTAGAATTGGCGACAAAAAAATTGCATCACGTAAAATGTCTATTTTATTTATTACAGATATTTGGCATTCTTTTGTAGTGCCATCTTTAAAAAACAGATTAATATCAATATACATGCTTCTTTCAATAATATCTTTATCTATGTTTAAAACTGAAATTTTATCCTCCTTTGATAAAAAAGATTTATAGTTTATTTCTTTGATTAAATTATCTAAATTGTCTATAAATTTGAGATTAATAGTCTGAATTTCCTCTATGAATTTTCCATTAAAAAAAAATAAATCAAGAATATTACTGCGATATTCTGCCCAAAGAGCAATTTCTCCTTCCTTCACTTTTTCTTCTCCCTTGGGTACTTTCTCAAATTTTATTTCTTTAAAATCTATTCTATTTTTTTCAGTGATCATGCTTGACAATCCAAGTTCATCAAAATGCTCCTTTTCACCTCCCTTATACAATATTCCAGCTTCATAGTTGCTAACTTCTCCTTCTAAAGCTAAGGCTCTTGAAGTAAAATTCATACTTCCACACAATAAATAATCACTTTTACTTGTTTTAAAATAGCAAGCTTTTCCATGAAGCTTTTTGCCACGGACTCCCTCCACAGAACTATCAAATTTATAGAGATTTACTTTCTTTTCAATTATTGACTTACAGGAAGGATCAAAAATTGTATCTTGGTTAGTAATAATATTAAATTTCTTTAAATTAAATCTCTTTTCAAACTTAATAATAATACGCATATCAATATCAAAAAAAGGAGAAAGTACGCACAACTCTTTTACTTGTACTTTGCTTAATTCTTGGGATAATATATCGATCACTTTATCTTTATTATTTTCATCAGAATTTGGATAGGATATAAAAACTATGTCATTTTTTCTTTGTCCATTTTCAGATAGCCAGGGAGAAATCCTTATCATCTGCCTCAATTGAAAGTCTATAAATGAAGGAACACCATCACTTATTCTAAGTAAATAGTTCCAACAGTCGTTGAAAAGATATAAATATTCTTCATCTTTTCCAATTTCAAAGTTGAACTCATTTACTAATTCTCGATTTTGGGTAAATGCAGACGCAGTTATATTTGCACTCCCTACTATCAATTTCCCAGATCTTTTTGTGGTTAATAAAATAATTTTGGGGTGAAATGCAGATAGAGTATACACTGGACAAATTGTATAACCACTGCCAAGGCGATAAATGGAACTTTTTTCTTGTCTTAAGGACTTAAAATATTGAGATCCGTCCATAAAAATAATATTGTTATGACAGCCATTTCTGTAAAGCCACATCCAAAATAAAGATTCATAATATTTAATATTCAAACCATAAGTCAAAATAACACAATTTTCGAATCTAGATTTTTTAATTATTTCATAAAGACTATAACTCATTTAGCTTTTCCAAAATTTTGTAACCCTTCTGGGTAAGTATATATTTATCCTCAATATTTTTATTTATTATTCGTAAATCCTCCAAGAACCTAAAGGCCGGAGCTAATCTAGGACTAGAAAAAACAGGAGTATCAAATTTAAGCGTTTTTGTTGGGAAATATTTATTGTTCTCTAAAACATATCTCAGTGTGCTCTTTTTTTCATAACGTAATTTTCTATAAGCAACTAATGTATGCCTTCCTATAACAAACTCTTTGAAAACTCTTTTAATTAAAATCCAGAGCTTGTTCTCTTTTTTCAAATTTTCTTTAATGACTCTATTTAAAAAATTGATATGAATTCCATAATTAGATGTTAGAAATACTTTTAAATTTTTATAGAAATTTTCTTTATTCGAGGTCTTTAAGTAAATTTTAACCAGTAAAATAAATACCATATATACTAAAGGTGCTAAATATTCATCCTTTAAATGTTCATCTATTTGTTTTGAAAAATAAAATTCGGATAAATTCTCTTGAAGCCATCTAGATTCATCTTCATTTAAGAAAGCTATACTTTTTATAAAAATATCTAAATTTGCGTTTTCGTCGAAATCAACTTCACTTAAATGTTTTAAATAAGGGAAATTATTAAGATTAAGCTTTAATAAGTCCTTCCTAATAAATTCTATGAGATCATTAAAACTAAAATAATCCTTTCTAATGATCCTCTCGAAAACATTCAAAAAGCATAATAAAGCATATGCAAAATATTCGTGTGTCTGATATATACTCCAAAATTCTAAAGTTTCTTTAAGGTCATCCGGTATCATAATCTTTTTCCCATTTGGATAATATTTGTACAAACAAATATTCCTAAAATCTTCAATTGATATTCCACTTTGCCCAAAATCTCTAATAAGATTTAATATTAATGTTAATGTTTTCCTTCTTCTTTCACCTGATTCTGAAAAATAATTTTCAAAATCAAACATTAAGTTCGTCAGAAGACATTCCTCTTCAGGATTTTCGCAAATTTCACATGCACATAACGTATCTCCTAAAATTTTTAACTGGTCTTTCGTCGCTTTTCCTTTCTTTACACAATTATTGAATAAATCAAGGTTTTTATTTTTTGAAAATGCCTTTGCAGCCTTTAGCCCAAACCTAACTTCATTAGTCTCTTTTACATCATCCGCAAGTTGTACCCTCAAAGGCCCACCATCAACAATTAATTTTAAATCCCTCATAGGACCATGATAATATTGAGCAAATCCTCCTCCTCTGTTTTGAAAATACCTCTCTGGTGAACTTTCAAATTTTGTATATTTTGTTATATCAACAGGATCTTCCTCCTCTTTCTTTAAAATTGCACGGGAAGTTCTAGATCCAACTGTACTGCTATTGTAGTCTTTCTCGTGAAGATGATGAAAATCAGATATTAAAGCAAAAAGAAATTCTGATCGTCTAACATATGTCTGCCACTCTTCAATACTTTTAGATTGACTAGTCTCTAAATAATTATAAAGAAGCCAGCACAAAAAAGTGTAATATCTTAACCTAATTGTAACATTTGTCATACCAGGTAATAGATATCCGTAAATATTAATTGATATTGCGTGAACCCCTAAAGGATCTAACCCTTGAACTTCTAAGATTGATTCAAGCCATTGAGGTCCAATCATGATATCAATTTTTATGACACTTAGCTCTAGATTTAAGATATATGATCTTATTTATTGATGATATCCAATTATATGATTGGAATATTACTATGATCAGCTCCCTACTTTTAAGACAAATTATAATGAAAAGTTGACCAAACAAGCTCTTTTCTGATTTAATGCTCTTTAGAAGATTGATAACTTCTATCATTTTCTGGCGATCTTCTTCCGAAAAATCAACCCACACAAAAGATGGATGCATTTTAGATTATTTATTATTTATAAAAATATATTTCCTATGAAATTGAAATTCGCTCTTTTGCTTATTATTGTCCTTTCCCATCGTCTTCCTAAAATCTATTGTTAATATAAAAATAACAATAAAGCTCTTATCACTTCAATCACCTTTTGGGAGGAATTGAGGGGTGATTTTATAAATTTTTTACTTTCCTTTAGACTGGAAAAATCAATAAACTGTAAGAATTCCCAATAAATAATCCGAACAAGAATTATTCTTCTGTAAAATAATCATTATCCACTTTTTTGATCACATAGGGCGTCCCAGGGGAAACACCAATATTGTGATCAATCATAAGCTGAGCGAGCGTCTGTCCATCAATGAGAAAAATTTTGCTTTCTATTTTTTCAGCATATTCCTTTGCATCCTTTGTGAAGGTGGAAGTGGTGATAAATATTCCCTTTTTAGCCCTCTGCCCCTGCAATGCTCCGGCGAATTTCTGGATTTCAGGACGGCTGACCGGATTTTCCCATCTTTTTGCCTGAATATAGACAATATCTAATCCGAGTCGATCCTCCTTGATTATTCCATCTATGCCTTCATCACCGATTCTTCCAATAGCCTCGCCTGCATCCTTCTTTGTACCTCCATATCCCATGCTGATTAATAAGTCTATTACCAGTTTTTCAAAAAAAGACGGGGAACAACTCTTAACCTGTTGGATAAGCTCCATAGCCAGATTCTGCCTCAATCTCTGGTATGCCGATTCAATTGATTCTTCTGGAGTCAAGCGCTCTTGTTCAGCCGCTTCCTCCTCTTTCTCTTCTTCTCCTTTTTCTCTTTTCAACGCCTGAAACTCAACAAATTCCGGAAACTTCTTTAAAAAGCGGATATTGATTTCTTCTGGCCTTTCCTCAAGAACCTTTAATCCTCTCTCCGTTATCTTGAAATAGCCCCGTCTTGTTGACTCAATAAGACCCGCTTTTTTTATATATGTCCTTGCCCAGCCTACCCGATTATCAAAAATGTACTGCTGGCCACTCGGCAAAAGCTCTTTGCGCTCTTCAGGAGTCAGTCCGAATTCCAGGGCAAGTCCTTCGATCGTATCTCGGATATGATGTTCTTTTCCATCGCCGAGATATTTCAATAAAGGAAGCATGATGGATTGAAAATCCGGTATGGCCATCGTCTATCTCCCTGAAATGTATATAGATTTTAAATGGATAATCATTCTTCTTAATCATGACTATGGTTTTTTATTTAATAGATTTCCTTGCTCCTATAATAAGATTATCTATGACTTTCAAGATCGATGTGTCCCATTGATAAAGCGTTTGATTCGATATCCAATCATTAGCCTGCAATTTAAATTGATGATCATTGGCCACAGGAAAAAAGAAGCCGATTAAGATTTCTCTAAATAAATTCCATTCATGATCTAATGCATTTTTTATATTCGTATTACCTTTCAAGTATCTGAGAGTGTATTCCCTATCTACTGGTGGGATAAGATTGGGAATCATGTGCGCCATAACTTTGGAATTTCCAACAATCGTGGTTGCACTAGCCATAATTTTTATTCTTTTAAAGATTTCTTCCAGAACGCGAAATTCGTCTTCGCTGATATTTTCATAAGAGATTTTCTGTGCATAGTCTATTTTGTCCCTTATTTTCAAAACGCTTTCTTTGAATACCTCGAATCCAACCATTTTAGATCCACCCTTGCCCATCCTGTGCATTCCCCAAGAGGCAAGAGTTGCATAAATATATTCAAGATAGCACTCAAATCGCTCAGTATTTCTTGCTTCTAAAGTTCTTCTATGAAAATAAAGGCTCGGCCCATGAAATATCTCAGAGGCATAAAATGATGAATGATATTTCTCTGCATTCTTCAGGACGTCAAAAACCTTATCTGTATATTTGCCCATTCTATTTCTCTAATTGAGCCACAATCATGCCACGGCCCATTCAGTTGATAACACCTCGGCCTGTTCAAGCACTGTTTGTGTCGCCTTCTCCTGCTTATCGGGCGGGTAACCGTATTTCCGCAGAATCCGCTTGACAAGGACCCGTAACTGCGCGCGCACATTTTCCCGGACCATCCAGTCAACAGTAACATTCTTTCGCACCGCCGCAACCAACTCCTGAGCAATAGTCCTAAGGGTTTCATCTCCCAGCACTCTTACCGCGCTATCGTTCGTTTCTAGCGCATCATAAAAAGCTAGTTCATCCTCTGAAAGCCCCATCTCCTCACCCCGCCTATCCGCTTCTCTCATTTCTTTTGCCAAAGCAATCAATTCTTCGATTACCTGAACTGTCTCGATGGCGCGATTCTGATAGCGGCGGATGGCCTGCTCTAACATCTCAGCAAATGAGCGCGCCTGAACGATATTTTTTCTACCCCTTGTCTTAATCTCGCCCGAAAGTAGCTTACGCAATAATTCGACAGCCAGATTTCTTTGCGGCAAGTCTCGCACTTCTGCCAAGAATTCATCCGATAGAATGGAAATATCGGGTTTCTTCAGTCCCGCAGCCGAAAATAAATCCACTACCCCCGCCGGCGCCACGGCCTTTGAGACAATTTGTTGTATGGCATGATCAAGCTCTTCCTCCGGCCTTACGTCGCCCGCCGCTCGTTTCGCAAGCACTGACCGCACTGCCTGGAAGAATGCCACATCGTCACGAATCCGCAAAGCCTCCTCATGCGGCACCGATAGCGCGAATGCCTGGGAAAGCTCCGTGACTGCCCTCAACAGCCGCTCCTTTCCATCCTCCTGAGCAAGAATATGCTCCTGAGCCGCAGGCAAAATCGCTACTCTCTCCTCCGGTCTCCCGCTCATCCACGCGGACCGATCAAATCCATGAAAGAGCCCGCAACAGATCTCATATTTTTCCATCATCACCGCCACTGCTTCAGCCTGGTCTATGGATGTTTTCCCTTTCCCTCCGCTCTCGGTATAAATGGCTAGGGCTTGCCTGAGTTGATCGGCCAATCCAAGGTAATCCACAACCAGACCTCCTGGCTTATCCCGAAAAACCCGATTGACGCGAGCAATGGCCTGCACGAGCCCGTGCCCCCTCATGGGCTTATCCACATACATCGTGTGCAGGCATGGAGCATCGAATCCTGTAAGCCACATATCCCGAACAATTACGATTTTCAGAGGATCACTCGAATCCCGGAATCTATTGGCCAGAGCTTCCCTTCGATCCTTATTTCGAATATGCGGCTGCCATTCCAGGGGATCTGAAGCTGATCCTGTCATGACAACCTTGATCACGCCTTTACCGTCATCTTCTTGATGCCACTCTGGCCTCAGAGCAACAATAGCTTTATTCATGTCGACGCAAATTCTGCGGCTCATACAGACCACCAGCGCTTTCCCGTCCATCGCCTCCAGCCGATTCTCCCAATGGTTTACCAGGTCCTGGGCAATGAGCCTCACTCGTTTCTCGGTCCCAACAATTGCCTCAAGCTGGGCCCACTTTGTCTTCAGCCGCTCTTTACGTATTACCTCCTCCCCTTCGGTCACTTCCTCAAATTCGGCATCTATTTTGGGGCGCTCGGCCTCATTTAGCTCGAGTTTGGCTAACCGGCTCTCGTAATAAATTGGCACTGTCGCGCCATCCCGTACAGCCTGTTGGATATCATAGATGCTAATGTAATTGCCGAACACAGCCCGCGTATTCTTGTCGGTCAGCTCGATGGGTGTCCCGGTGAAGCCAATAAAAGAGGCATTCGGCAATGCATCGCGCATGTGTCGGGCAAACCCGTCTATAAAATCGTACTGACTCCGGTGCGCTTCATCAGCGATCACCACAATATTTCGTCTTGGCGAAAGCACCGGGTGTTGGTCTCCTTTTTCTTCGGGAAAGAACTTTTGAATTGTCGTAAAGATGACGCCTCCTGCATCCACTCGCAGCTTCTCTCTGAGATCAGCCCTGCTTTCAGCCTGAACCGGAGGCTGCCTTAGTAGTTCCTTGCAACGAGCAAAGTTGCCAAAAAGCTGATCATCAAGATCGTTACGATCCGTAATAACAACAATTGTCGGATTATTCATCTCTGGGTGGAGAATAATCCGGCCGGCATAAAAAGCCATGCTCAGGCTCTTGCCAGCTCCCTGGGTATGCCATATAACACCAATGCGTCTATCGCCCGGCTTGGCATCTTTCGGAGTTTTTACGATCCAAGTCCCATCACCGCCCCTTATTCCATGAAACTCTTTTAATTGACGACTCGCCCTTAAAGTTTGTTCCACCGCAGCGTTAACAGCATGATATTGATGATATCCGGCCATCTTTTTTGCCAGCTTTCCGCCGCCCCAGTCTTCGAACACGATGAAATACCTCACCATATCGAGGAAGCGCCTTTTCTCAAAGACGCCTTGAATAAGGACCTGAAGCTGCGGCAACCGCGCATCCGCCAGTTCCTTTCCCTCTATAGTGCGCCATGGCAAGAACCACTCGCGATCTGCCGTGATCGTTCCAATGCGCGCTTCCATACCATCCGAAATAACAAGGGCGGCATTAAAAGCAAAAATTGATAGAATTTAATTTTTATAATTCTGAACTTGTTGAAAAGCCGTCCAGATAGTCGCTTTTTCGTCTGCCGGATTCTTGAGCTCTAGTATAGCAAGAGGCAGGCCGTTGATGAAAAGTACAATGTCGGGCCGACGGGCCCGTTTATTCTCCACGACCGTGAACTGATTGACCGCAAGCCAATCGTTGTTATCCGGCTCCTCGAAATTGATTACGCGCACCTGAGCGCCGGCGATTGAGCCATCAGACCGCCGGTATTCAACCGTCACTCCATCCACGAGCTGCCGGTGGAAGACGCGATTGCGCGCTTCGAGGGTCGGCCCCTCAGGGCGTGTGATTTTGCGGAAAGCATCGTCGATCGATTCCGACGGAAGGTTTGGATTTAGCCTGGCGAGAGCGTCCCGCAGTCGCCGTTCAAGCACGACTTGGGTGTAGTCCTGGCGCTCTGCCAAAAGTTCACCCGGCGCGATCTCTGGACCGTACATAACCGCATAGCCCAAGCTTTCCAGCCAGGCGAACACGGCCTCCTCGACGACAGATTCCGCAAACTTGCTCACGCTAACCTCAGCAGAGACTCATCTAATATCACGCAAGCTGGGGGGTGCTAGATCCCAGAAGAGGTTTGCACACTTGCACCTGCCGGATTTCTTATATCGATGAGCCGCCGGTTGAATTCCAGGCTTGATTTTTCCTAGCCACTGCTCAAGGTTCCCGACCTCACCGTTGAAGCGCTCCTTAAGCCCTACATCCTTAATCTCAGCCAATCGCCTCAGGATGAACGCAACAGCATCGGCGAGCTGAATCAGCGGTGCTTGCAGCGAATCAGCGAAAAATGACGTATCCATGATCTCACCCAGTTGCTCTTCCTCCTCCTGTTTTGAATAGTAGCTATCGCTCCAACTAGGCGGGGAAACCAATAACTCAGACAACCTTTGCTCGTAGCCCGAGCCTCGGTCGAATACAAGAACGGACTTGCCCTTGTTGCCTTTCATGCCCTTATGAGCCTTGTTTATGGAAAGAGCAATATGAAAAGCCTCGCTGACCCAGCGGCTCCCAAGCTCACTGATCATGCCACACCCTGACTTCATACGTGACTCAAAGGCTGTCTTAAGCGTTGTGCCGAATACGATAGGATGGCCTTTATTTGCGAGCCAATCCAATATGCTATTGATAGCTGTAGCACGGTTAGTTATCCCAGCACTCGCCCATTCCTTTCTGCCACTATATACATTCCGCATATGAAACTCATCAATCGGTTTCCCAGTCAGAGAGGCCATGCTTTCGAGTAACGCGATCCACTCCCGCCTGGTTGAGTGAATCCGGTAAGAATCGATAACGACACCTGCTATGACAGATACATCGTCTTGAGCCTTGCCGCTCTCATCGAGAAATGCAAATTTCATGAGGCCTCCATTTTTTCTCCTCTTTCTGCGGCTGAAATTAAATATACCTCCTTATGGGCAACTTAGGGATGCGGAACCCGAAGCTGGCCAGAGATGATTTTCGCCAGCAGCGCGTCGCGCAGGGTGATCACATCTTTCCCGATTGTCCTATCTTGTCGTCTTTGTCTCATTTATGCTGTCCTCTATTCATGCTGGTTTCTTCTTGTTAGAATTCCTCACCCGGTAATCCTTCCAAATCTCATCGAGATGCTCTTTCTGCTTTGCCTCCTTCAGGAGCGGAATTGCCTTTTGGGAATACCGCTTGAATTTGGCACTGCCAATGGAAATCTCCTTGAAGCAGTCCGGGTTCTTCTGCAACCGTAGATACCAAATAAGCGCTGTTGCCTTCGGCCCGGATAGCCCTATCGCCTGCGCCAATTGGTCGCGGCCCAAATTGTAAAAGTCCAGCTCGTTCACGCGCTTAACTCCCACGACAGATGCGCCCGGCGTCCCCTCCGGCACTAACTGCACAGGCATTCCCTCCTTCTTCGTGATCCGCAAACTGAGCGTTGGGGCAGTTGGATCGGGCGTCAATTCCACAGACGCCGCACCGACGAACACATCCTGCCACGTTTTTCCCGCCAGCAAAGCAGCTCCTTTACCTCGCAACTCAGCCATACCGGGCTGAAGTTTTTGTCCTTGAATCGTCGCGTCGAATATAGCCAGCGGCCGCAACCGCGCATAAGCCTCGGTGCGTCGCCGCTTCTTCGGCGCGAGCAGCTTCTTGATTTCCTCCGTCTCCGTCTCGAACAGGGTGGTTATGTCCAACGGAGCCACCGTGGAGATCGGAAGCACGCGTGCAGGCAGCCTCGCCGACAAATCCTCCCCGAACACGGCCTTCAAAAGGTCCCGGAAAAGCGTCACTCCTGTTTGCACATGCAAATAAAACTGCTCTTCGGAAATATCTATCAAGTGATGTTGCGCAGCGTCCCGTAATCCGTTAATCGTCTGAAGCGTAAGCGCCTGTTCCTCGGAAAGAAACTTCATCTGTGCGTCACTCAGCGCCTTGCGGACGCACGCATCAAATCCCAGCGTTTCCCTTGCCCTTCGATCGCAAATCCTACCGCCTCGGTGCAGAATTGAGGCCTTCAGCAACATTTCAAAAGCATGATCAAGCAGAATCAGCACCGTGCTCACGCGTCCGCGGTCATCCGGACGATTGAAATGCTCGATGCTCAAGATTAGTGAATCGAGCGCCTTCCCGTGTAGCAGCCGTACTTCCCGTCTCATGTGTATTCCAAAAATTTCTCCGCATCCCTCAACTGCAGCTCACCCGATATGAGCTTAGGCAACAGCGCACCGCGCAAGGAGGCTAGGCTGCGGGATTCAAGGCAGTTTTGGAAAAGTCTTTGAATGAAGGGCCTTATCAGCGCATCAAACTCCTTCACTGCCCTTGTGTCCGGTATAAGAATTGGCAATGAACGAACACCTCTCTGGTTGATACCTGGTTGGGCGGAGTTAGAGTTAAGGCTGATAATCTCCTCGGTCATCCACCTTTGATCAAGCCAGAAGAACAGAAACCGCTGAAACCATGCGCGCTTAGCTCTCAAGATGAAGACGTGCTCATTGATGGCGCTTGTAGCATGAGGGAAGCTGCAGTCAAAATAGGTTTTGCGACCGATTTGGGCACCATCCTTGTAAAGGAGGACATCCCCAGGCCTTATCACGGCACCTTTCATATTGAGTTGTTCGTATAAATCTTGAGGTATGTATTTTTCCTTGGAGAAATCATAAAGGCCCAGCCCTAAGACATTCTCAGCTCCAATGCTGGGGACTCCTTCGGTTATGGCCCCACCTTTCGGACGTGATCCAGACACAAGTTCGTGCAAGATCTCTTGCATCTGACCAGCTTTCCAGCCTTCCGGAATCGGTCCGAGTTCAGAATCTTCGAAGCGGTCGGGGAAGAGGTTTGCGATGTGCTTAGGGAGCTCGGCATCACGGCCTTCGACCTTGGCGCGGACGGGGTCAAAGTGCACGAACCAAGACTTGAAGATCGCTTGTGCGATCGCCTCCAGCGTCTCGTTGATCCGGTGGTTCAGCTCAATCTTGTCGTCCAGAGTGCCGAGGATGTGGGCAATAGCGCGTTGTTCCTCCAGTCGAGGAATTGGTATCTCAATCCTGTTGATATCCCTAATCGGCAATTGTGGCTGTGCGCTACCCGTTCGAAGCGCTCGGATTTGCTCATAAAATAAAAGAGATCGCACGAAGAGGTACAGATAGCGGGGCATGAGAGCCGACGTCTTAGCTCGGAGAATTACCATCCCCGAATTTATCCGTATATTTTCAAACGGAATAGAATCGTCAAAATACGCAGCGTTTCCGACTGTGCCTCTCGTAGTAAGTACAACATCACCACGCACAAGTTTCCCTTTTCGTAAAGCCGCGTCTTTTTCTGCCGCGATGAATGCACAATGCGAAAAGTCAAACCCTCTGCTAGTCACATTGCCAGCATTTAGGAATAAGCAATAGCCAGTCGCATGAAAGTCACTCTGCTTTGGATAGTTGGATCCCCTATCGCCATCAATGATCTCGAGCGGCGCATCCGCAAACGTCAAAACAGTTCGTTCACCTGCCATACCCAAGCTCCTTCAGGTTGGCCTCGATGGCATTATCAAGCTTGCGCGCCTCGGTCATCTGTTCGCGCAGTCGGGTAGTCAGCCGTTTCATCTTCTCCTCGAACGGCTCGTCGTCTTCCTCAGCAGCCTCTGCGCCGACATACCGCCCTGGTGCGAGTACGTAGCCGTGCTTGCGAATCTTCTCAAGCGTGGCTGACCTGCAGAAACCGGGGATGTCCTTATATTCCCCACGCGCGCCCTTTTCCCCAGAGAGAGTATGATTAATCTTATCGCCGCGCCAAGCATGGTAGGTGCCGACGATTCGGGCAATATCATCATCGGTTAGTTCGCGGTGGGTGCGGTCTACCATTCGGCCCAGCTTGTGGACATCGATGAAGAGCACCTCGCCGCGGCGGTTGCGGAAGCGGGCGTTCTTCCTGTCTCGCGCCAAAAACCATAGGCAGGCAGGGATCTGTGTCGAATAGAAGAGCTGGCCAGGCAGTGCTACCATGCAATCGAGGAGATCAGCTTCGATAATGTTCTTTCGTATTTCTCCTTCGCCAGACTGGTTCGAGGACATGGACCCGTTGGCGAGGACGAAGCCTGCGAGCCCCGTAGGAGCAAGATGATATATCATGTGCTGAACCCAGGCGAAGTTGGCATTGCCGACGGGTGGAACGCCGTACTTCCACCGCTTATCCTCTCTCAGGAGCTCTCCGCGCCAATCACTCACATTGAACGGCGGATTGGCCAGGATATAGTCGGCCTTGAGGTCAGGGAATCGGTCGTTGTGGAAGCTGTCGCCGTGGGCGATCTGACCCTCAATGCCCCGGATAGCGAGATTCATCTTTGCCAGCCGCCAGGTCGTGTAGTTAGATTCCTGGCCGTAGATGCTGATGTCTCCGAGGCGGCCGCCATGGACATTGATAAACTCTTCTGATTGGACAAACATTCCAGATGAACCGCAGCAGGGGTCGTAGACGCGGCCCTTAAAGGGCTCGATCACCTCAACAAGCAGACGGACGATGCATCGTGGCGTGTAGAATTCACCGCCTTTCTTGCCTTCGGCACTTGCGAACTGGGAGAGGAAATACTCATAAACCCTCCCAAGGACGTCCTTTGAGCGGCTCTCCTTATCGCCGAGGCCGATGTTGCTGACTAGATTGATGAGCTGTCCAAGCCTCTGCTTATCGAGGGAGGGGCGAGCGTAATCCTTGGGAAGCACTCCCTTGAGCGAGGGGTTGTCGCGCTCAACGGCCTCCATGGCATCATCCACGAGCCGGCCGATCGTGGGCTGGACAGCGTTATCCTTAAGGCGCGACCAGCGCGCTTCCTTCGGCACCCAGAAAATGTTCCCGGCCCGATACTCGTCCGGATCCTCCGGATCGGCGCCTTGTGAACGCTCTGCCTCGAGCTTGGCATGATGTTCCTCGAAAGAGTCCGAGATATACTTGAGGAAGATGAGGCCAAGGACGACATGCTTATACTCGGCTGCGTCCATGCTGCCGCGTAGGGCGTCGGCTGCGGCCCATAACCTTTTTTCGAAACCTAAAGTAGCCCCATTATTAGTGGGGCGGTCTTTTTTGGCTGCTCGTCTGGGAGTCATAGTAAGCCTCTTTTTCTATCTAATCTTAAACTCTCCTGAATTTTTTTATAATGCCCGGATCATCCTTTATATATTTTTTCGTTGTGCCATATCAGGAACTCTTCTGATGGGGATTCAATTGGAGACTGAGGAGGATGGATTGGATTGCCATGAAAAGTAAAATAATACTCGCCGTTATCGAATTCATCTTTGATACAGCGACTGACTTCTATATGAAGATCTGGGGTGACGGTAATATAGCCTTTGTCAAAAAGGCGGTGCATGTCGCTTCGCAAGAGAAGCCCGTTGTTCACTTCATGAGGCCCCCCATCAGCATAAGATTTAATGTGGGCGGCTTCAAGGACAGGAAGCGCCCGTTCACGAGTAATAGCACAAGAGCGAGTGTAAGCTTCAGTGACAGCAATCTTGAAAGCTCCCTGGCCAAGGCGCGGCTTGATGGTCATCTCCTTTCCAAAGCGAGCGTGTTCTTCCTCGATCCTCCGAGCTTCCCTGTCCAGATCAAAGACTTTCCGATTCTTCCAGATTTGCGAGAGATTTCTCCAAATGATTCGCCCGGCTTCTGAATCCAGGTTATAGGTTTTTCCTCTGACGATCGACCGACTCCATTCGGGGACGGAAAACCATTCTGATTCATCGAAGAAGAAAGGCTGGGTGAGGATGATGCAGCCGATTCTGAAATCTACGAATGGATTATCCTGAATTCTCTTGTATTGGATGATTTGGCGGCGCATCTCTATGTATGAGCCAGCACCGTTTTTAGAGCCTAAGGCCTCCCAAGCAATAGAGATTGGTAAAACTGAATAACGAGCAAATACTCCACCTCCAACTATAAAATCTTTTGGACTGTGGAGTTTGAAGAGGAAAATTTCGCCTTGCTGAATGGATTTAAATGGCACCTCAGCTGAAGGCTGCCAGAAGTTGACTTCGTCAAGGTATTCGGGATTACGGTTTTTTAGCTGGCTCAGGTAATAAAACCATTCATTATCTGTTACGCCGACATAAATCTTCATGCAAACTTCAAAGCTAAATTATTTTTTTCCCATCATCTTTTATCTCATCAAACTAAATTCCATACAAATATTATAGCAAATCCATGAATTGGTCAATAACCTTTTAGGAGGAATTGGGGGGGGGTGAGATCAGTATGGAGAATTATCTTATGCGATTACTTCGGCCCTCTGGGACTCGTAATGACAACTAACATAAACACCGATATGTCGGTGCATCATTATTTGAAAAATGGGAAATTACCCTAGATTTTTGGGCGAAAATGGGATGAAATTTCAGGACAACGAAATGTTAACTCATTGATTATGTTCAAGTTAATAAGGTTGACATAATGTATATTATCTTCATCAATTATTTTATTAATAATGATAACAAATTGTGAGTTTTTGCTTCGCTGAAACCGTATCAGAGAAAATTTGAGAAGAATTTTTTATAGCGTTTTGCCAAGTTATCGCCAAAATCGCCAAATAAATGCCAAATTACTTCAGAATATAATGAGCACCTCTACTTCTGCCTTTTTGCATTATAATGCCTTTTTCAACTAAGATCATAAGATCAATTCTAGCGCCTCCATCAGAGAGGCTAGCTCTTTTATGGATTATCAGGTAAAAGAGGCTCGATTTGTTTAATTATCTCCGGTATGTTCGTTGAAACAACAGCCCAGATTCTTTCCTGGCGTATCTCGCCGTATTCATGGGCCAATACATTTCTTTGGGCAATCATCTTTTTCCAGGGAATCTCAGGATGATTGGTCTGGAAATTTTCTGACACATGCCTGGCTGCGATGCCGATGATTTCCAATGCTCGTTCCACAGCCATTTGAAGCTTTCGATCCTTTATATACTGATCGAAGGTAACTTGATTTGTGAATTCCTCAATCGCCTTTGCAGCATCCAAAATATCCCAAAGATAGGCCAAATTTCCTTTTTCATGCGGCATAGACAACCTCGCAATGGGTCAGGATCTCGTGGCGGCGGAAGGGATTGCGAAGAGCCTCTTTCTCCACAAGATCCACATTGCGACCAAAGATTTTCTTTAGCTCCTCAATCATGTCGACGAATTCAAACAGCCCCCACTGAGCATCGTTATGAAATGTCACCAGAACATCTACGTCACTTTCCGGCCGAAAGTCATCTCTCAAAGTTGATCCGAAGATGGCAAACTCCTTGATTTTCCAGCGTCGACAGAAATCATGGATCTTGTCGTAAGGGATTTCAATTTTTACTTTTCCCACAGTCATGTCAAAATATTAGGATAACAAATAAAAAGTGTCAACTTGTTTTCAAAACAAAAAGACCTGGAGAATGCTCAACAATAGAAGGATTCTGAACTATCTTTTTTGATTTTTCTCTGTTTTCGTTGATGAATTCTCTTAGCCTACAGACTTTGCTCAATACTTTGAGCTGATTGACGAAGAAGAACTCCAGTACTTTCAGGGTTGTAGGGGTCAAAAAGTCTAATTTTTCGGGCATATGCTCATTATTTTATACCCAAAGTATAAATAGCTTACATTCACAAGTCAATGCCAAAAATACCCGAAAACCTTCTGTAAAACCAGATAACTTTCCTCTCCATGGGATGAAATTGCCAACGAGAGAAATCACAATTTGATGATGTTCATTAAATTACATCACTTTGCATGATGTCTATTATCAACCACAAATATTTTATTCGAGAAAAACGAAAAATTTGCTCGTCTACTTCAATACAAAATATTTTAAATTAAAAATGATTGCCTTTAATCTAAAAAGCATTTGATCTTGTACTCTTAATTGAGTATAATCATACTTAAATTGGAGTACATTATGCTAGAAGCTTTATATGTTACAAAATCGAAAATCAGACAGGGCTTGCTCGCCCTTTTCTTTACCAATCCATCAGAAAAGTACTATCTGAGGGAACTTCAGCGATTACTAGGCTATTCTGCGGGAAACATACGAAGAGAACTTTTAAAATTTCAGAAGGATAATCTATTTTATACAGAAAAGATTGGAAATTTACTCTATTATTCCTTGAATGCAGAGCATCCCCTATTCGATGACCTGAAAAATATTGTCTCTAAGACTGTTGGAGTTGAAGGAAGCCTTAGAAATATATTATCCTCCATTGAAAAAATAAAAACAGCTTTCATATATGGATCCTTTGCTTCGAAACGTCAGAAGGCAGCCAGCGATATAGATCTGATAATTATAGGAAATCCCGATATATCTAATTTAAATGAAAAAATTGCAGGATTAGAAAAAAGGCTAAAAAGAGAAATTAACACAACTATCTATTCTTGGGAGGAATATAAAGCTAAGAAAGATTCCGAAGCTGGGTTCATCCTGGATTTGCTAAAGAATCCGAAAATAATGTTAATCGGCAAAGAAGATGATCTATAAAGAATCAAAAGAGAATCTGCTAAAAGAGGGAGTAATAAAAAAATGTCCTGTAGATTATAAAGCCGTAATAAATTTAATAAAGCGAGCTTTTAGCCGATTTGGAAACAGCTAAACGGAATTTAGACGATGACGAAGAATGCGCTTATAATTACGCATATAACGCCATGTTACGTTCTGGACTAGCATTAATGTTCAGTGAGGGTTTCAGGCCCGAAATTAAAGATAAGCATTTAACTATCGTAAGGTTTGTAAACTCAGTTTTAGGAGATGAATTTAAAATACTTCTTAATAATTATGACTTCATGAGAAGAAAAAGGAATCGTTTCATTTATGAGCCTGAAATACCCTGTTCAAAGAAAGAAGCTGAAGAAGCTTTGAGGACTGCTAAAGAATTGGTAGATATAATCTATGAATTGATAAGGGAGAAAAATCCACAGCTCGAATTTGATTTTTGACCTGTTAAAACCTTAAAAATTATAATTTTTTTAATTATCTAAATATTTATCTGTTAATAGAGCTTTTTTTATTTCTAATTGTCGTCATTATGGCGCCTTTGTGGCGTCTTTGGCTTCTTTATGGCGCATTAGCACATACTCTGTCCCTTTGCCTGTTATGCCGATCTGTTCGAAAATTCCCTTAGAAACCAAAACGGACAGATCACGACTGGCGGTTCTTTTACAGTGAGGGGTGATATATTCATATTGGCAATAAATTCCAGGCCGGCCATTTATCAGGCTCCTTTGACAGGAATAACCTTAGTTTTTTCAGAAGAAAGCCATGCCGCGTATTTTAGTGCCTGGGTTATATCCTCTTCCTCCAGTTCTGGATAGGCCTTTATTATCTCTGCTTTTGTCATGCCGCTGGCAATCAGCCTGAGTATCACTGAAACAGTGATCCTCATCCCCCTTATGGTTGGCTGGCCGAGACAGATTTCAGGGTCAACAGTTATTCGGTCCAGTTCTTTCATTTTTTTCCTCCTCTCATTCAAGAAATAAAACCCACGCAAATGAGTTGTAATTTGCATTCGTCAAATTGCAGAGGCTCATATTCTTCACTTGTGGGTTTCATATGTCATATTCATCATGCGCATATTACCCATTTTATTACCAAAGTAATTATATACTACCCATTTTTTGGTTTTTTGCGTCGCCATCTTGCATCCCTTCCGCGGCCCATGCATTCCAAGTTTCCTGTGTTACGCTCTTTCTTGAGAATCTTTCGAATCATATCAACACTCACTTCAGGATATTTCGCTTAATTTGACTGGTTTACTCATGATCCATATCCTGATTTATCCCTGCAGTATTGTATCAGAAAAAGAAAAGATCAAAAGGATGGAATTGTCGTTTTGACTGTCATGGATGTTTCGTCACTCTTCTACGGTTTTCATCTCCAGGATTCTGTCCACCCGGAAATTTCTCCGGTCCTTCCTTGAGTGGCAGTAGGCTTCAAGACCCAGGAACGGTCTTCCCTCATAGGAAAGCTCTCCCACATATAAAGGCTCGATGACCCGTCTCGACTTTTCATCACTTCTTTTGAGGTAGACAATCTCCAGCCGCTGTTTTTGCTTTATGGCCCTCCGCAGGAAATCCATTTTTTCCTCCAGTGGCATCTTTTCCTCCGAGATTTTGTACTGGTATTTGGTGAGAAAGTCCACCACCCTCCAGTCCATGAACACATGCTTCTTCTGGATGGGCTGACGCAGGACGATCCCTTCCAGTGTTGTGCATCGGCTCAGTGCCACATAGACCTGTCCGGGGGAGAAGGCCCCTCTCTGGATATCCAGGATTATCCTCTGGAAGGTCTTGCCCTGGCTCTTGTGGATGGTAATGGCCCAGGCCAGCCGCAGGGGAAACTGGGTGAAAGAGCCTATTGTTTGGGTTTTGATACTGTTTGATCCCTCGTCGTAGCGATACTCGAAGATCTCCCAGGTGAAAGGCTCCACCTCAACCAGGCTTCCGTCTACAAGCTCCATGATGATGATTTCGGGAGAGCTGCCTTCTGCTCCCAGGATTTCTTCCACCCTTCCTACGCTACCGTTGACCCATCTTCCGTAGGGGTCGTTGTTCAGCAGCATGACCTGGGCCCCAACCTTCAGGGAGATCACCAACTGGGTGGGCAGGTTCTTCTGGTCGAAATTTCCCCTGATGATCCCTTCGATGTGGCAGGCCAGACCTTCGATCTTTTGAAGCTGTTCGCTGTTGATCCTGTCGGCCAGTTGGTTGAGGGTGGTGAGGGAAATGTGGAATTCATCCCCTGCCGGCTCGAAATCGGGGTCATGCTGGGTGTTCAGGACTTCGAGCATCTCTTCGGTGATGGCGCTGTTGCGGATGGCGTTTAGAATCTTTATGAACCGCTCGTCTTTTTGCCTGTAGATCTTCACCAGCTCGATGAACTCCATGGGAAGATCTTCAAAGGAATGGGCCGAGAAGAAATAGCCTGTCTTGTAGCGGGTTTTAAAAATCTCTCTTTCCTTTCCCTTGATGACGGGCGGGAGCTGGTAGAGGTCCCCAATAAAGACCATCTGCTTGCCTCCAAAGGGAAGCCCTTCCTGGACGCAGTTGAGCCGGAGAAACCGGTCCACGCAGTCCAGGAGGTCTGCCCTGACCATGGAGATTTCGTCTATGACTATGGAATCGGCCGCCTGGTAGACATTTTTTTCCGGTTCTTTACGATTTTTTTCACCTTGTCCAGGGTCACATCGGGCTTGAATTTGAAGAAGGAATGGATGGTCTGCCCCCTGACATTCAGGGCCGCAACCCCGGTAGGAGCCAGGACGACCACCTTCTTCTTGGTGTTCCGGCGAAAGTATTCAAGAAGGGTGGATTTTCCGGTGCCGGCCTTTCCGGTGATGAAGACGTTTTTCGAAGTGTCCTGAAGGAGGTCAAGGGCCCTCCGGAATTCCTTGTTGATTTCGATCTTTAAGTAAGGGGTGGGGCTTTCTTTGATCCTTGCGGCGGGTGTTTTGCTGGAGGATGCTGCCCAATGCGGTTTCTTTGCTGTCTTTTTTCGGCAGCGGAGCTTTTTCTTGTTGCTCAATGCTTCCTTCCTCCGAGTTTCTACGTGAACTTTCAGATTATAAAATTATACCAGAAAACGCGCCTGTTCTTATCCAAATCTCAGCTGTTTTCATTGCTTGTGGGTGTGCTTGGATATGATATATTCATAAAAAATGCCGCCGCTTTTTAGGATTACAACAATATCAGGAAGTTATCCTGATTTTAATGAAAAAATTGAAACAGGTAAAGTCAATCCTGGAACACAGCAGCGACTCGTTCAGGGAACACGTCATCCAGACCGATGAGGGTATCGGTCCCTACATTAAGAAGATATTCCAATTTTCACCAATATTTAATATCTATGATTCTATATGGCTTCTATCCTTTTGCCTTATTCATTTATAAATCAAGTATCAATCGCGTATGAAGAATCATGTACCCCATACATTAGCCGATTATTAGCCCTTTCTTAATCCTTTAAAGCTCCCAGAGAGATAAAAGACAACTTCTCATTCAGAATCTATATGGGATTATAATTGAATAATAACCCTGGATGGTTGCCCACTTAAACTTCCTTATCCCGGCAGATTCTTGAGCGTCTTTCAGATCAGATCTTGCGGCACCTATCTCCTTATGGACTAATTTTCTATCGGACTTTGCCTTTACAATCTTCCTCTCCTCGAGTAGCTTTTGAAATTTAGCCTCAAGACATTGCTCAATACTTTGAGCTGTTTGACGAAGAAGAACTCCAGTACTTTCAGGGCCGTAGGGGTCAAAAAGTCTAATTTTTCGGGCATATGCTCATTATTTTATACTCAAAGTATAAATAGCTTGCATTCATAAGCCAATGCCAAAAATGCCTGAAGAAACTCGCTTACTCCTAAAAAACAATCAGGAAATGTTAATCCCCCATAATTGCAACGTCATGAGAAATTTCTATAAGTGCTTTTTATATAGGGTTATTACCTGATAAAGATAACATCTCAAGAAATCAAATAGCATGCGTGATTTGTTACAGTAGATGTCACAATATTATCTCAGCAAAATATCGCAATAATGAATTTTTAGACTTGACAGATATGCATTTTTAATGCATATTCATGCATATGAGAACGACCATAAATATCGACGACAAACTTTTGGAAGAGGCATCCAAATTGACAGGCGTTAAAGAAAAAACTTCCCTGGTCAGGCTTGGCTTGGAAGCCATCATCGCCCTTGAAAGCAGCAAGAGACTCGCCAGATTGGGAGGAACCGAAAAAAACCTTCGTCCTATTCGCAGGAGAAGAGCGAACAGAAAGTAACTATGGTTCTGGTTGATACGTCAATTTGGGTATCTCATTTTCGAGGCGGAGATACTAAACTCAAAGAGCTTTTGCTGAATGGACGTGTTGTCTGTCATCCTTTTATTGTTGGCGAGCTGGCTTGCGGCCAGCTTAAAAATAGAAAAGAAATTCTTTCGTTGCTCGAGGCCTTGCCTATGGCAAAGATTGCAGAGCATGAAGAGGTGTTACATTTCATCGAAAAACATCGATTAATAGGTATTGGCCTTGGCTATGTCGATGTGCATCTTTTAGCCTCAGCTCTTCTCTCTGGAATTCCCTTATGGACAAAGGATAAGAAGTTAAAAGAAGTGGCTATCAGGTTAAATGTTTCTTACAGGTAAACGCTCTCGAGTCAAGAGAGCGAGTCATGCCTGAGGTTGAATACCAGATTAAAAAATAAGTCCCAATTCAAGCTTGTCTTTAAGGTTCTGTCCTTTAATGTATGCCATAGCGATGAAGGTCTGGTTATCAGCCTCATCTACCTCGTATCCAGTGCAGATGTTGGGATGATCAAGGGAGGCAGCGGCCTTTTGGACATTTGATGGCCACTTATATTCCTTATCCTAGCCAGAAAAAGCTCTGGCAGTTCTTTCTGAAATACTACAAACTTCCCTCTTCTCCTTATTCGTAATCTTCCCCCTCTCCTTGACATACATCACTGCTTTGATTTGCCGCTCGTTGAGACCCAGTTGCCTTAAATATTCTTCGGTGTAAAGATCCTTCCTGAATATCATTCTTAAGCCCTGGCGCTCTTCAAACTGTGGCTCTGGAAGGCCTGCCTGCAGACAAGCATTCCGCGTCTTACCTATGCCGCTTCCCCATTGTTCAATCAATTCTATGTCGTAGAAAACAGCACCAATTCCCTTATTACGCAGGGTGGACAAGTGAGGCTTGAACTCGATGGATTCAGATTCGCCTTTTTTAATTAATGCGAGGAGTTCTGTGCCCGTCAATTTTACAACTTTTTTGCCAGGTTCAGCTGACTTATATCCTGCTTTTCCCTTGCTTTTCTTAATTTGGCTCCGCAACACACAGAATATATATTATAAAACCCTGATCTTATATTGGTATGTTATAAGATTCTTGACTTATATGTCAGGCGTTTTATTAGAATTCATTCAGAAATTCTTGAAATATCCTCTAATAAAGACGAACGTTTGTGCATAGGATTTTCATTTCTATGAATTTCAGAAATCACCAAAAAAGTTTAATCGCTTTTGGCACTTTTTTCTATTTCCAGACTTTCAATTGTTCAAATGAAGCATTAAATTTTTTAAAGAATTTTTCTATTTTTTCTTTATGGCTAATTGGAACAATCACACAACCTGGGGATATCTTCTTTCCGCCTAGTTCATTTAATAGGCCTTTATATTTATATTTTTTATTTCCTTGTTCATAAAAAGTTCTGTTAAACTTTGCCTTATCTTTTTGACTCAAGTTGCTTATTTTAAAAGAGTATATTAGATAAGGTTTTTGCTGCAATAATAATGCTGAAGGTATCTCTGTGGGTTCTTTCAAATAGAGAATCTTCCCTTCCTTAAAAATGTTTTGTAATAAACCAGAATCAGTCTTTTGCAATTCAGATATTGTTCTTACTGTCGGCTGAATATTTCTCTCTATTTTAGACTCAATGTCAATGACTTTGTTTTGTACATCTCTTTGAGTTTCGCGTTTTGCAGTGATTATAAGCAGGTCAATGTCTGACCTTGAAGTGTATTCTCCTCTAGCAAAACTTCCGTATAAAATAATAACCTTTACATCTGCTATTTGAGCGAGCTCTTTTGTTATTTTATTAAGTATTCTTTTCATATATTTTTATACCGAATCTTATTTCGAAAAATTTAATTATTATCTTTAGGTTATCGATCACTGCTTTGGCTCTTTTTCCATTAACTCCATCATAACCCAGATCAGCATAGGCAAACCATAACTTTCGCATTGTTTCATTAATATGAGCGGGAAATTTTTTATTGGAATATTCATGCCTGCTTCGATGGTCTCCAAAGTGTTCATTATTTCTGGCGGCATCTGCTTCTATCAATTGCTCAACGACCTTTGTGCCCAAATCTCCAACGACAGTCATTTGCTTTTTTTGGTAAGCGTAAAACGCTACTTCTAGCTTCTCTTTCGCAAGTTCCAGATGTTTCTGAAAATCACCCATTTTTGTTTTCGTTATTGTAACGAATTTTGCCTATTTTGTAAAGCTTTTCGTTATTGTAACGCAGGAATATCTACTTTCTTTTTGACTTTGAAAGGAATGGGGACTAGGAAGTCTATATCTCTGGTTCGAATATAAGAGTTATAACTTACATCTGAGAAGTAATTTTTATAAAAATAAATACACCAACTTCCTACGATTATTATCTCGCTCAGGATTCCTTCTTTTTGCAGTCTTCTTAAAACTTCAATACATAGATTGTATTTCTTTTCCATTTAAGGCCTTTTTTAAAAAAGCGATCTGCTTTTTAACTCTGGAAAGAAGCTTTCTATATTTTGCCCGCGACTTCTTAGCTTCAATATACCTTTTTTTCTCTTCCTCAGATATTTTCCCTTTATAAATAAACCTAACCTTATTACTTTCTCTAATTGCTAAATAATAGTATTGGTGCCCCTTTATTTTTTTCTTTATCAAACTGCCTTTAGGAAGCTCATTTAGAGCTTTCTCGTATTGTCTTCTCATTCGGATAGAATTTTGGAGCTCTTCTTCAAAAACACCTTTTATCACGTTCATTTTTTCCTCTGTTACCAAACAAAGATATAATTATAATATTATGTTTGGTAATAAAAATAGAATTCTTAATCAGCTACCTCCATATACCACTTGACTTTCAAAAGATGCTCAGACAAAATCGATGCGAAAATGAAAATTTCAGGGAGGAGGACCGATGGTTAAGAAATGCTTTTTACTGTTAATCATCTTAGTAGCGCTAGCCTTTCTCTTTTTCGGATGCGCAAAAGAAAAGAGAGGACTCGAATCTGCCCTGCCCAGCATTACGGCCGAGGGTTTGGCAAAAAACACTCAGATTCTCTCCTCGGATGAATTTGAAGGACGGGCGCCTGCATCAAAGGGCGAGGAGTTGACGGTCAACTTCTTAAAGGAAGAGTTTCAAAAGCTCGGTTTAAAGCCAGGAAACGGCGAAAGCTATTTCCAGGAAGTGCCAATGGTGGAGATGACGGCCAATCCCCAGACAAGCCTTGAAATAAAGGACAAAGCTAAATCCATTCAATTTGCTTACCGCAGCGAATTTGTAGCGCTGACACTTCGAGTCACAGAAGAAGTCTCTATCGCTAATTCAGATATGGTTTTTGTTGGCTATGGGGCTGTCGCACCTGAATACAACTGGAACGATTATGAAGGCCTTGACGTGAGAGGAAAAACTGTGGTGATCCTGATTAATGACCCGGGATTTGCCACAGGAGACCCTGCGCTCTTTACTGGTCGGGCGATGACCTATTATGGACGCTGGACATACAAGTTCGAGGAAGCCGCCCGCCAGGGTGCTGCAGGGGCCTTCATCATTCATGAGACTGAACCTGCCGCTTATCCATGGGCAGTCGTCGAGAAAGGTTGGACTGGCCCCCAGTTTAACCTTATCAGCGAGGACAACAACATGTCCCGCTGCGCTGTCGAAGGCTGGTTGCAGCTTGATGCCGCGCGCAAGCTCTTTGAAATGGCTGGCAAAAATTATGATGAGCTCAAACCCAGCGCAGCGAAGCGCGGTTTTAAGGCTGTGCCTTTGGGATTGAAGGCGTCGCTCGCATTGAAAAATAGCATCAGGTTTGAAAAATCTAGGAATGTCATAGCGCTTTTGCACGGCCGAGAGCAGGCTGACGAATATATCTTCTATATGGCTCACTGGGATCATTATGGTATTGACCCTAACCTTAAGGGCGATCAGATCTTTAACGGAGCCCTCGATAACGCAACAGGCACTGCCGGCCTCATTGAACTGGCAAAAGCTTTCAAAAAACTCAAATCTCCTCCCCGCCGCTCTGTGGCTTTCCTCTCTGTCACCGGAGAGGAGCAGGGACTTCTCGGCTCAGAGTATTATGCCACTCACCCCATCTTTCCTCCGACAAAGACCGTGGCTGTGGTAAACATGGATGCTATGAACATCTATGGAAAGATGAAAGATATCACAGTTATCGGCTACGGAAACTCAGAACTTGACGATTACATTGAGGCGGCTGCCAAAGAGCAAGGGCGATGGGTCAGGCCAGACCCGAATCCTGAAAGGGGCTCTTTTTTCCGCTCAGACCATTTTCCCTTTGCCAAGCAGGGCATTCCTGCGCTTTACGCAGGCAGCGGCATAGACCATGTTGTGCACGGAGAAAAATGGACGCAGGCCAAAAGGGATAAATATTTAGCAGAAAACTACCACAAGGTCTCCGATGAGTTTGACCCGAACTGGGATCTTTCCGGAGCGGTTGACGACCTGCGCTTGCTCTTTAATGTCGGCTACAGGCTCAGCATGGAATCGACTTTTCCAAGCTGGAAGGAAGGGATACAATTCAAAGCGAAAAGAGATGCTGATATGGAAGCGGCTGGAAAAAAGGTTGGCAAAGAGTAAACAGATGGCGTAGAGCGCGCTGCCAAGAAAAGTACCGAAAATAAAGGAAACTAATAAAAACGCAATAAATGCCATGACATTGTCATTGCGGGCATAATACTCAAAAAGTGTTGGTCGTTATATGTGTAACCATTTTGTATTTAACAAGATAGACAAGCTTTTTATTAAATTCATTGAACTGATTCAATGATATGGGTACTAAATGCCTAAAAAAGGAGCTTATTGCTTTTTCTATCTTCAAGATAAAACAAGATATTAGCATTATTGCGACTGAATGATGGATCATGAGAAAACCAACATTTTTTCTGTATTATGCCCATCGCGAGGAGCGAAGCGACGTGGCGATCTCAGAAAATTAATATAAAGAGATGGCCTCATTAACGACTTCTTTTATCTCTTCAAAAGAGAACTCCTTATCTTTGGCCACCATGTCTTCTGCTGGGAGATTGATGTAGCAGTGCCGGCAATTGTTGTTACAACGGGCGGTAAGCTCCAAGTCAAAGAACATAGGTCCCTTCTTGTTTGCCATCTTCTCCCAGATGCAAAATTCGGCGAGGCCTATCGAAGAAATATAAAACTCACTCAAAGAGCCACCTCTTTAGGAACGGCCGAAAAAGCCTCCATGCTGGAAGGATTATGGGGAAAAGGAATTTTCTACGGCTAAAAAAGGCTATCAACACTCGCTCAGGGCCAAGACCCAGAGTTATTCTTTTTGCGTCCCTTTCCACTCTTATCACACGTCCCACAATGTCAGTTCGCGGGAGCAGGTCATCCATCTCAAAGGTGCTATCTCCCCTTATAATGTAGGAATCTCCCTTCTTCCCTACTACCCTATGTATAAGAAGTCCCCTTGTTTTTGAGTGAATAAGAGCGACCACGTCACCAAGCCGAGGTTTGGCATCACGCAATGGAGATATGGTGACCACATCTCCATCCTTTATGAAGGGGGACATGCTGAAACCCTTAGCTTGAAATCTAAACAGTGATCCTTTACTGAACACGGCTTGAAGCAGTTCAGTGAGAGCTGCTCCAGAAAGGCAGAGCTCACGAGCTTTCGTGATTGAGAGAGCGGGCTTATGCTTTTGAAGCTTCGACAAGCATCCTCCTTTTGATGAGTTCTTTCACAAGGCCCACCACATCCATTTCGATCTTCTCTTTAGGACCTCTGTAATTCGTGCTAAGTTCAGCCACAATATCTTTCAAGCTCCTTTTACCGTCCAGTTTGTCCCAGATTGCTTTCCCAGTCTCGTTCATTGTGAAGAGTTCATCCTCCATATCTCCTATCCCAGCAACCAGAGGAACGATGATCAACTCTCCCTCTATCTCTCTCGCTACCACATCCTCTGATGGGACATATACCCCATCAAGGGAAACTTTTCCTTTCATAAAAATCTCCTCTCATGCTAAAAAGTTAGTGTTTATCAAATTCCCTATTCCACAAAAGGGGCCATAACCAGGGTGCTCCAACCCGCCAGTAAGGGCTCAGGGATTCTGCAAGGGTAATCATTCTATGAAACTGGTGGTAGTTATCCCTCATGGGAATGAGCTGGATTGTAAAATTTGCCCCTGCTTCCTTTAAGTTTGAAAAACCTTGCATGGTAGCCTCAAAGGAACCCGGATTGCGGGTGATATGGTCATGCACTTCAGCATTGGAACCGCAAAGGGCAACCATCTTACTTCCCTTTCTTCTCATGAGGCGGGCAATTTTGGGTGTAATCAGGGTACCGTTAGTGTTGAGAGAATAGGAGATTGATTTCCTGGTGACGTAGTCAAATATCTCAGTGAAATCAGGCCTTAGCATGGGCTCACCACCAGAGATAGACCAATTGCGACAGCCCATTTTTCTGGTATCGTCCACAAGGTTTTTTATCTCCTCAACGGTCAATTCACTCTCTCTTTCTGGCGAGTTCTGCGGTATCCTCAGCCAACAGTGCCGGCAGTTGTTGTTACAACGGTAGGTGAGATCAAAGTATCCTTCAAGGGGAAGGCGAGGGATTTCCTTCACTTCCCTTGGTTTCAGATAGGCTCGCACTTTTCTATCCTCTTCTGAATTACGCTTCCTATAACCCTCTGATGACTATTCTTAACAATTTTTCTAATACTGTCAATTATGCTCACTCTTAGATATGAAGGATAAAGAAATGGTCTCAAAATTATCACTGTTTCTGTCTATTTGTCTGAATAAATCAGGACCCCTGCTTGGATGGCAAGAGAGGTCTATCGGATTTTAGATGCTTTTATGATTCCCAGAGACTTTTTAACCCACCTTTCGTAATTTTTTTCTCAAATTGACATCCACGCCCATTATTTTTTATCATTCATGACGATAGGAGGAGGCAAAATTGGCGCATGAATGCCCATTCAGCCAGCGCAGCAGAAAACGAAATTGAGACCGCTTCCCAAAAGCCGGTAAAGGTGGAGCTCCCGCAGTCAATAAAACAAGGAACTCCTTCCTGCAAATTCCTCATCCAAATTTAACAATTTTTATATCGGCACAGAGTTAAAAAAATGATAGACCGCAAATATCTGTCCTTCGGCAAGATCAATGCTTCTTTTTTATTCTTCTTCCTATTTCTTTTTTGATCTTCTTATAGGATGGAGGCGATCCGGTTCTGATTTTCTTGCCATCAATATACAGGCCGTCCGCAATCCCCCATTCCAAAAATATGTCTCGCTCAAATGTCTGAATCCCTTGGAATTCAACCTTGGGCCCAAATTCAGATGAGGCTCGCTTTGCCCTCTCGTAAATAAGGTTTTGAGCTGGGCACCAGCCATTGATAAAAGCTGTCACGGCGACCTTGTCTGTTAATCTTGCTGGTTTTTTCTTCTTTTTAATCCACTTAATCCACTTCGGCATGACAGCATCTTCTGTGAAGGGCTTCCATAAAAGAACTGACATTCCATCCTTATCAACTTTTTTGTAACCTTGTTTTTTGAACCATGATGCTTTCATCCAGAATGGCAGTGACACTCCCCAGGCCGCCATGCCTTTTGCGCCTCTGGACTTGGCATCATCTTCTGCGGCTTTAAGCAAAGATTTTCCAATTCCCTTTTTCTGATAGTTGCCAATCCCTTTTTTCTTATAGCCATGAACCCAGATACAATGGATAAAATAGATGTCTTCTCCCTGGATGAATGAATATTCAACAGGAACATATTGAATCATGCCACAGACTTTGTCGTCCTCTACAGCCAATTTTACTCCGAGCCCTTTGTCTTTCATTTTGTTAAACCACAATTCTTTATGGTTTCCAGCTTCTTTTATTTCTTCAGACCAGTCTTCAAGGCAAACAAAATATTTTCCTAAGTATTTCTCTCTGAGATCAACGATTTCCATGAATTGCTCCTTCTTTCATTTTATTAGATGCTATATCAAATAAAAGATAACAAGGTCAATGTCTTGGCAGAAGTCGAATGATCTTCCTCGGGAAAAATCTCGCATATTTTTTTGATATTCGATAGAATATTTAGAAAAATCGGCAGATCTGTAATGATTTGGACAAGGTACAGCCTGACGCACAGAAATACCCTGAAGGATCTTTCTACTCAGCCAAAAAGGCTTCTTGTCCTTTGCTTTTGCCTGCCGAGTTTTTTCTTTATCAGTGCTATGCTCAATCAGCAGGGGGGAAAGATGCAAGAATCCAAACTAGTGCTTCCCAAGACCATAATGCTCTGAACAAGGCCTGATTCACCCCAATTCATCAACGCCAAAAATATATTTGACTATATGGACGGTGCTGGAGAACTCTACCTTGGCTACCGCTTCGACCATCTCGAATCTTACGAGTATGAGGTTCAAAGCGAGAAGAACATCCTCGTTGAACTCTATTTCATGAAAACAGCGGATGATGCCTTTGGCCTGCTTTCCCTGGATTGGGGAGGCGAACCAGTAGACTTGGGTCAAACTCTCGAGGAAAATGTGAAAGTAATAAGAATTTGGTTTTCGGCTGCGCTGGCCGCGGGAGCATCTTTGTCTCGACTTTCCCATCAATCATCGCGCGGAAGTATAAATCACGACGCAAAAAGCTGTCAAGGACGGCTTGAGAGATCGAGGAAATGCTCGTTAAACCGTTTGAAGCGCTAAAAGTGCCACAAATTACCCAGACCTCCCCGCCTGGTCAAAGTGAAGGTCATGAGAAATATTCGCCGCTGATGATCAGTGCTTCCTCATTTGCCCTGGATGCCTCCTTTTCTTAGTATGGAATAAGCCGCACTACGTGTAGTGGAAAAGAATCCATTACAGTTTTATTATAATACCAAAACTTTATTTTCTGTACTTCTGCTGTTTTAAAAGGCAAACCCAAAAAGTTTGTGTATCTTGAAGCCCTTGATTGGCTGGCCGATCTGGATTCTCGATGAAAAACAGGGCGGGATAATTCAAAAAATTTGAATACTACTTCATAAAAACCTATACTTAGAACAGCTAGGAGGCTTCAAGAATGAGAAAATTAATCCTGTCTGTTCAAGTTTTTATTCTCGGGGTTATTGTGCTTGCACTTGCCCAGACGCCACAGACTTCTAGGCCGGGCTCCAGTCCATCAGCCGCCTCATCCCCTGATCCAAATATGCCCCGTCCCATCGAGTCAGTCGATTCGGTCTTCACCGAAGAGATGACGTGGCTAGAGATCAGGGATGCAATGCGTGCCGGCAAGAAAACGGTCATCGTGGCTACAGGTGGCGTGGAGATGAATGGACCCTATCTTACAACCGGGAAACATAACTATATTATGCGGGCTAATGCAGAAGCCATCGCGCGCAAGCTTGGCAACGCGCTTGTCGCACCGATCGTGCCATTTGTCCCGGAGGGCACATTTGATCCCCCCACTGGGCATCTGAGATATCCAGGTACTGTCAGCGTCACTGAGGATACTTACAAACGGTTGCTGACTGATATCGTGATCAGTATGAAAATACACGGCTTCGAACACATCGTTTTGATCGGCGATAGCGCTGGCAATCAGGCAGGAATGAAGGCTGTAGCTGAGGATCTATCCGCGAAGTGGGCCGGAGGGAACACAAAAATACTTTACATAGCTGAATACTACGACTATCCCGGGGTTACGAAATGGCTTGAGTCCCAAGGGATTCGGCAAATAGATGAAGGTCATCACGACGACTTCGGAATCTCGGCACAGGTGATGGTTGTCGATCTGTCAGCTGTTCGGATGAAACAGCGCATGGATAAGAATCTGTTTTCGATCAATGGCATTGCGCTTGCTCCTCCGGAAAAATCAATCTCGATGGGTAAACGGATCATTGATCACAGAGCTACAATTACAGTTGAGGCTATAAAGAAAGCCATGGCAGCCGAAAAACAAACTCCCATAACTGATTCTTCCTCGCAACAAAATCTGAGTCAGTCGGAAGTCGTAAATATGCGTCAAATTTCTGAGATTAATCCGGAATTTAAAGTAGATCCGTTCTGGCCAAAGCCGTTTCCCAATAATTGGCTGATTGGACAGGTATCTGGAGTAGCAATTGACTCGAAAGATCACATCTGGATCATCCACCGTCCTGCCAGTATGACAAGCGACGAGGCTGCAGCGGCGCAAAAACCCCCTCTGGCGTCTTGCTGCATCCCGGCACCTCCAGCAATCGAATTGGATCAGGAAGGAAACGTAATCCAGGCTTGGGGGGGCCGAGGTGCAGGCTACGAATGGCCCGAGACCGAACATGGGATATTCATCGATTACAAGGACAATATCTGGATCGGAGGCAGCGGCCCAAATGACCACCAGGTGCTTAAGTTCTCTCGGGATGGGAAGTTCCTTCTTCAGATAGGTCAGGCAGGAAAAACGGGAGGAAGCAACGATACAAAATTGCTTGGCCGCCCCGCAGACTTCGATGTGGATCCGAAGGCTAACGAAGTTTATATCGCGGATGGCTACCTGAATCGCCGCATCATTGTTTTCGACGCCGATACCGGTGCCTACAAGCGCCATTGGGGCGCATACAGTAACAGGCCGGATGATTCTCCAATGCCTCCCTACGACCCAAACGCACCTCCCGCAAAGCAATTCCGAAATCCAGTCCATGGAGTGCGTATTGCCAGAGAAGGGCTGGTCTATATTGCAGATCGGGTTAACTGCCGGATTCAAGTGTTTGAGAGAAGCGGCAATTTTATCAAAGAGGCATTCATAGCCAAAAATACTCTAGGCCCTGGTTCATGCTGGGACATTGATTTTTCTGCTGACCCAGAACAGAAATATCTTTTTGTCGCTGATGGCAGCAATCAGAAGGTATGGGTGCTTGACAGGACAAGCTTAAGTATCCTTGGGGAGTTTGGCCGAAGCGGAAGGTATGCTGGCCAGTTCCATTGGGTTCACAACTTAGCTTCCGATTCTAAAAGCAACATTTATGCCGGCGAAGTCGATACGGGAAAGCGTGTGCAAAAGTTTATCCGAATTCGCTGACCGGATATGGGCGTTCTGTTTGCCTAGGGTATTATGATTAAAACTTCTATACTTAATGAGGTCACATGAGTATGCGCAATTCGGTGCGACTCTGGTGTTTGATGGCTTTGATAGTGGCTGGGAGCACAGCCCAAATTTTTGCAGCAGAGCGTGCGAACCAATTGATTGCTAAACTGGAAACTGGCAAACCAGTCAACTGATCGATGTCAAGAATTCTTTTTTTTAATATCATTTGTCGCAATGTATAATACTCGAATGATGCGATGATTATTTTCGATGTGCGGAAAAAACTTTTCTTGGGAGGCAAGCTGTTATATTTCTGCTAAATGAATTGATTTTTTTATCGCCGCTCATTATCTATACCTATTTCCGCATCCGGACGCTGATAGCGCATTCAAGAAGTAAAAACATATTCACGGCATTTTTTATTCTTCTAGTGCTAGCTTTTCCTTTGGCTGAAACCGTCTCGCACAATTCCGGAAATGGTCTGGTCATATATCTCATTTTTTCTGATCTGATTATCGCTGCTTTTCAGATTGTAAAAATTATCTCCCCGGAGAAATTGCGCGATCCCCGAACCCGCTTCTTCCGGCTTTTTTTAGTGCTGATGTTCCCTTTAGCCAAGTAATAAGAATTTGGTTTTCGGCTGCGCTGGCCGCGGGAGCATCTTTGTCTCGACTTTCCCATCAATCATCGTGGGGAAGTATAAATCACGACGCAAAAAGCTGTTAAGGACGACTTGAGAGATCGGGGAAATGCTCCTGAAACCGTTTGTATCGGCCAGGCTTATCCCAGCAAGATGAGCTTTTTAGAAAAATCAAGGGGATTTTCTGCGCATGAAGAGAGTGAAGACAATGACAAGAATCACAATTCCAACTGCAACAAGAACTATGAGAAGAAGGGGAAATCCTGCTTCCTCCTCTGCGCCAATGACGGGCAAGGAGATATAGGAAGCGTGGGGCCACTGCGGGAAAGATCGCTTCAAGGTGAGGAGGATTCGTGCTGGCAGCCATAACCTTCTGTCTTTAGGCGTAAGATTTGATAACATGTGAATGCCCCTTATCTCTTCTCTATAAGCTACCATAAGTTCTTTTCCAATCGGCAATCGCCCTGTTTGAATATTCAAGAAACTGCTCTCGATTACTTGGTGAAATTCTTATTTTCAATCCACTTTTCTTGGCAATATCTATTTGCCTGCTGTAGGAAGTTATGAAACTGACGGTAAACCAAGCAATAATCCCTTTTGCAGCTTTTATCGATTCAATTTTCTTAAAAGGGATATTCAAGAAAAACTGGCCCCATTTCAGGCTGATCCTATCCTGAAGAATATAAATTTTCCTTGGTAGAACGAGCCAATAGATAAAAAAGACAAAAATCACAGCGCCAAACAAAACATAGGCAGCCGCAAGTGATTCTTTTTGGGATTCCTTGGGAAACAGGTCTCTATAACTGGCGTCGATATAAAATAGAAATCCCAAAACAAGAAGAAGAACGACAGGGAAAACAAGCAAAAGCTTTACCCAGCGATCATACTTCGGACTGTCTTCATAAAGAACCAGGTCCATATCTCGCTTGCCTCTTTAAGTATGTTATCTATCAAAATCCCATAAGATATTGATAATTTTCCATTTCTCCTTAATTTTGCTATCTATAAATATCCATATCCCAATTTTATTTGTTTTTTCATAAATTACAATATTCAGAAGATAGCATCTCTTTCTCTGTGATGAGTAGAAATCAAAAAATGGGTGGCGCGGCGGATGTCTTATTAGAAATAAAGAGCCATATTCTCGAAAAAGCAGAAAGCGAGTTCGGCGAGGCGAGCGAGGAGTCAGTAGAGAAAACCTTGGCCAACTTCGGAAGCCCGCGTGCAGTGACTGAAAAATGCATGGAAGGAACCGAGATTATATCGCCGGCTCTGAAGAAGTATCTTCTCCTCTATACGGGAATTCTTTTCGCCTTTCACGCCGTGCTCGGCATCATATCTCTGGTTTTTAAGCGAAGCATGTTGGTCTTTCCCTTTCTTTTTATCCCAGAGATGAGTGTCGCTGAATTTTTCTTCTTCCTGCCCATGGCATTTGTCTATTAAGGCTGAAAAGGAGAAATGTCGGCGATGAAAAAACGTGAAGGAAATCGTCCCAGGCTTTCGTGTCAATTTCTAAAGCCTCCTGATTTCAGAGCCCTTCATGCGCATGGCACCAGAGGAAATAATTGCCCAGCCAATTTATAATTTTATCTATAGACAGTCCTGGTCGATGCTGAGGATTGTCTGCAAGAGGACATTAGCTCCGGCAGTGATATCTTCTGGCTTTGAATATTCCTTCGGAGAATGACTGACCCCTCCAACACTCGGGATGAAAATCATTCCCATGGGTGCAATACGGGCTATGTTCTGGCCGTCATGTCCTGCCCCGCTGGGCATAAAAAGAGCGGAAAGCCCCAGCTCGCGCGCTGCATCAGCAATGCACCTGCGGAGATTCTCATCTGTGAGAGCAGGAGCTGATTCAGGTTCGATAGGCCTAAAAGTCATCCGCGTGCCTGTCTTCTTTTCAATCAGCTCAGCTCCCTTGCGTATTTTCTCGAAGAGGGAAAGAATTTTGGCGGCGGAAAGGTCACGAAGTTCTAAGGTCAGGACAACCAGTCCAGGGATGACATTCGGGGCTCCAGGCTCAGCCTTAATTCTTCCCACCGTGCCCACTTGACTGCCTGGAATGCTGGTCACCACGTTATTCGTAGCAATGATGAAATAAGAGGCAGCGAGCAAAGCATCCTGGCGCATGTTCATCGGCGTCGTGCCGGCGTGATTGGAAAAGCCCTCAATCGTGACATCCCAGCGATTGATGCCGACAATGCCCTCAACAACACCGATATTGATCTTCTTGGAATCGAGCCTTCCACCCTGTTCGATATGAAGCTCGAGATAAGCTGCGATTTCGCTTTTATGCCGCGCAGCCGAAGAGAGTCTTTCAGGGTCACCGCCAATGGCAAGGATCCCCTCGTGGATCGTTTTCCCGCTCTGGCTGACTGTCTTCAAGGCTTCGGCAGGAAATTCTCCGATCATGGCTCTGCTTCCGATCGAACCGCCCTCTTCGTCAGAAAAGACAATAACCTCCAGAGGATGGCGAGTCAGAACTCCGTTCTCGCCAAAGACCTGAATGCACTCAATAGCGGCCAGAACTCCAAGAGCACCGTCGTATTTCCCTCCATCGGGCACGGTATCAATGTGCGACCCAATGAGGATCGGTGGGACAGCAGGGTCTGAGCCCTCCTTGCGGCCAATGATATTCCCGGCTTCGTCAATGCGAGCCTCAAGCCCTGATTCACGCATCAGAGACTTGATATAGTCACGAGCCTGGATGTCTGTCTGGCTGAAAGCCACCCGGTCAATTCCACCCTGCGAATTTTTTCCAAAATTAGAAAGAAGCTCGATGCGCTGCATAAGGCGCTGGCTATTCGTTCTCAATTCCTTGAGCTTGTCCTGCAGCTGGCGTGCCGTGGAAGGCATGACAAAAAGAATTGATAGGGAAATGAAGAATAAGAAAGATAAAATAGGTAGTGCATTGCGTTTAATCATAGCTTTGCCTCTCAATTATTTTTTCTCCCATAACTCTCTACTAATCCTGCCGGAGCCAGGCCTTGCCATAAGGAAGAGAGATTGTCTCCCTCAAAATTTTTGACATCACCGCGATAAGGCCTGACCCCAGGCCATGTTATAATCTGCTGCTACGGGCTCTATGCCAATTTCACTTTTCTTCTTTTTCTGTGACCGGCGTCAGATTAACATGCTTAGCAAAGAAAAAGAGGTATCTGCGTAAGCGATCCATCTGGTGCCGTGGCTCCCGAATTCCATGACCTTCCCTGGGAAAACGAACAAAGGTGACATCTTTGCCAAGGTCGCGTAGCGCCTGGTAAAATTCGACTGCCTGCCCTGGCGGAACACGGTCATCGTTTGCACCGTGCATAATCAGCACTGGACTTTTCACTTTCTTCACATGACGGATGGGAGAGAGTCTTTCGTACATCGGCGCGTAATCCCAGGGAGTTCCGAAGAACCAGGCAAGATAATGAGGGATGTCTGTCGTGCTGTACATGCTGTAGAGATTGGAAAGGCCTGCACCAGGTGAGACAGCCTTGAAGCGGTCGGTCTGAGTGACGATCCAGTAGCTCATATATCCGCCATAGCTCCATCCATAACAGACCATCCGCTCAGGATCTGCCCAGCCATTCTTGATGCAGAAATCGACTCCAGTCATACAATCATCATAATCACGGATGCCCCACTGTCCCCGGTTGGCATTGAGAAACTCCTGGCCGTAATTGGAGCTGCCGCGGAAGTTTGGCTCGAGGATGATGAAGTCGTTTCCTGCGAAAAACTGGTTGGTCGAATTGAATGATTCAGTGACGGCTCCGCTTGGCCCTCCATGAGGATTGAGAATAAGCGGGTACTTCTTTCCAGCTTCATAATCAACTGGCCAGGTGAGGACGCCCTCGATCCACTGTCCATCGCTGTTTTTCCATTTCAAAACCTCGACCCTGGCCAACTTGACCTTCTCTTCCCGAAACCATGGATTGGCGTCAGTCAGGCATACTGCGTCTTTGAGGTCTAGGCCGGCGGTATAAACCTCGCCTGGCCAACTTGAGCCTATGTGCAGCCAAACCCAGCGTGCGCCGTCTTTTGATAACTCCCACTGATAATTCGCACCTATCGGAGGAGTCAAGCGCTTGACAGCGCCAGAGCTGATATCCACAGAAAAGAGATTTGTTGTCGTCCTGTCTCCTGTCGCCCAGTAGATCTCTTTTCCGTCAGGCGACCATACTGGATCTCCGAAGTCCAGGTCGAAACCTTTAAGCAGGATCTGCGCTTTGCCTCCGGCTGAGGGGACAAGATAGAGCTTCTTGTGCCAGGTTGTTGTGCTTGGATGCAGTTCTGAGGCGAAGGCGATAGTCTTTCCGTCTGAAGACCAACGAGGGCTCGAATCAGAGCCGGGATTATCATAGAGCTTCTTTGGAGCTTTGGTTTCAAGGTCTAAAACCCAGATGTCGCTGTTCCACGCCTCATCTACCTTTGGATTTGGACGCGTGACATAGACGATCTGTTTGGAATCAGGGGACCAGTGGGCATCGCTGACTGTAAAATTGCCTTGCGTCAGGCGCGCTTCTTCATTTTTCCCAATATCATAAACCCAGAGATGCCTCATCCGAAATTTCTGGTCAACGACCTCTGTATCATCCTTTTCCTTGCGTCTCTTTTCTTCCTCTTCACTCAAGGGGTCCTGGGCAGTGAAAAGAATCCGGTTTGTGTCGGGCGAAATCTCGTAGGACTCGATTCCTTCTTTGTGCTTGGTCACTTGCCAGGCCTCTCCTCCGTCAACATACATGAAATAGACCTGACTCTTGGGGCCTCCAGGAGTCTCCTGCTGGACGTCTGAGCTCTTCATCTTGCCGCGCGAAGAGAGAAAAGCGATTTTTTTGCCATCAGGAAACCAGGAGGGGGAAGTACAGCTCTCAGCGCCGTAGGTCATCTGCCTTCTTGAAGTTCCATCAACACGGACGAGCCAAACGTGAGATATGCTCTCTAAATCTTTATCCTCCATATCCCTGGCGCGCAAGGTGAAAAGAACCCACTGGTTATCCGGAGAAAGCCGCGGATCGCCAACCTGATTAATGCGCAAAGTGTCCTTAGCGGAGAGACCCCGCGGCTCTGCTGGTTTAGTGGATTCTTTGTTTTTTGCAAGAATTGGCCATGATAAAAAGCCGAATACAATCAGAAAAATTAGAAGAAATTTTTTTTGAGTTATCCTCTGAGACATTCTTGACCTCCTGAAAATTTATAGGACATTGCTTTTTGCATGAGAGACAAAATTCTCACAATCCTTCCAGATTCTCACCTGCTGAAATTCCTGAATAAAATTATCATATAAAAAAGGACATGGTCAACAAGAATGAATGCAAAAAATTATATGTTTCGCCTTGATGACCGTAATGGAAGAATGGGGCTCTACAACTCAGCCAATAAAAATGGTTGAATTCTCATCCTAAAAAAAATAATATTAATGTCACAAGAGCATATGTTCAACCCAAATTTCTGATAGGAACATGTCATTGCGAGTGAAACGAAGCAATCTCATTTTATTAAAGCTGAGATTGCCACGCACCTTTTGGGCGCTCGCAATGACAGCCAAATCATCCTCTTCCAAAGCCTATCGGCAATTCTGGGGTTCAAGAATTAAGAGAAGGAGGCTGTCATGTTTCCAAAGCTTACATCTAAACTTTTCATGCTTATTTTAAGCATTCTCCTCATCACCTCAATTTTTGGTTGTCAGCAGAAAAAAGAGCCAGCAGACCTGGTTTTGATGAATGGCAAAATTGTTACTGTCGACGAGACAATCCCAGAGGCACAGGCCCTGGCAGTCCGGGGAGATCGAATTGTCGCTTGCGGAAAGAATAAAGAAATCGAGCGCTTCATAGCCCAGACGACCAAGGTGATTGATCTCGAAGGGAAACTGGCTATCCCTGGTTTCATCGATAGCCATGGCCATTTCACCGGCGTGGGTCAGGCCAAAATGAGCCTGGACCTGATGCATGTCAAAAATTGGGATGAGATTGTGGCCATGGTTAAAGAGGCTGTTCAAAAAGCACAGCCAGAGGAGTGGATTCTGGGCAGGGGCTGGCACCAGGAAAAATGGGATAAAACTCCAACACCTCAAGTGGATGGACTGCCATATCATCATGAGTTAAGCAAAGTCTCTCCCAATAATCCTGTTTTATTGACTCATGCCAGTGGCCATTCTTGCATTGCCAATGCCAAGGCGATGGAGCTTGCTGGGATTACCAAAAAAACGCCTGACCCCAGCGGAGGTGAGATTGTTCGAGATGCTAAGGGAAATCCGATTGGCGCCTTCAGGGAGACAGCTCAGCAACTTTTGCGCCAGGCTTTGAACAAATTCTTGGAGAGCCGAACTCCTGACCAGATTGAAGCAGAGGAACGACGCGTTGTCGAACTCGCTCAACAGGATTGTCTATCCAAGGGCATTACAAATTTCCATGATGCTGGGTCTTCTTTTGGAACCATCGACCTTTACAAAAAATTAGCATCAGAGGGCAAGCTAGGGATTCGTCTCTATGTCATGATCAGGGAGGACACTGAGGGTTTGAAGGAGCACCTTTCCCAATACCGAATCATCGGGTTTGGGGAGAACCATTTGACAGTCAGGGCGATCAAGCGTTCGATTGATGGAGCACTTGGCGCCCATGGGGCCTGGCTGTTGGAACCTTATGCAGACCTCCCGACAAGTGTCGGGCTGAACACTTCTCCTGTGGATGATCTTAAAGAAGCTGCCAGGCTCGCCATAGAAAATAATTTCCAGCTCTGTGTCCATGCCATTGGCGACCGGGCCAACCGGGAGACCCTCAATATTTATGAGGAAGCTTTCAAATCCCATCCTGAGAAAAAAGACCTGCGCTGGCGGATTGAACATTCCCAGCATCTACATCCCGACGACATTCCTCGCTTCGGCCAGTTAGGTGTTGTGGCATCGATGCAGGGAATTCACTGCACTTCGGATGGGCCTTGGGTGATCAAACGGTTGGGCGCAAAAAGGGCAGAGGAGGGAGCTTATGTCTGGCAAAAGCTCATGAAATCAGGTGCCATTATATGCAATGGGACAGATGCGCCAGTTGAAGATGTAGACCCGATTCCTTGTTTTTATGCCTCGGTGACTCGTAAGCTCAAGGATGGCTCGATTTTTTATGCTGACCAGAGGATGAGCCGCGAGGAAGCCCTGCGCTCTTACACTCTCAATGGCGCTTATGCAGCTTTTGAAGAGGATATCCTGGGGTCGTTGAAGCCAGGAAAGCTGGCGGATATCACTGTTCTTTCCAAAGACATCATGATTATCCCTGAGGATGAAATCTTAAATACTGAAGTCCTCTACACCATTGTCGGCGGCAAGATCGTCTTTCAGAAATACTAAATTTTCGGCAGTAATAATAGTTCTTTCATCATCAACGGCTGTTGATGCTGAAGAGGGCAGTGATGAACCGGTTGATATCGAGAATGGAGTTTGCTTCGACGAGGATTGTTTTTCCGCTCAGGCGCTTTATCCAGGGAAGATAGCTAAAGGATTCCGCATCAAAAGTGTTTTTAATAATTAACTTTAACCCCCATGTTATAGAACATAAAGGACCACTTATCTGTAAGCTCTTCAATCGCTTTTGTCATGCTGCTTGAGCCGTGCCCGGAGCGGGTTTCAATCCGGATGAGCACTGGGTTCTTGCCCCTGTGTTTTTCCTGGAGTGTGGCTGCAAACTTGAAGGAATGAGCAGGAACAACGCGATCGTCGTGGTCGGCTGTTGTCACCAGCGTTGCCGGGTAAGCAACCCCATCTTTGATGTTGTGCAAGGGTGAATAGGAATAGAGATTCTTGAAATTTTGCTCATCCTCACTTGTTCCATATTCGACAGCCCAGCCCCAGCCCACTGTGAATTTATGGTATCGCAGCATGTCCATGACGCCCACAGCAGGAAAAGCCACCCTGTATAGATCTGGCCTTTGAGTCATGCAGGCACCCACCAATAGGCCTCCATTCGAAGCTCCCGCAATGGCTAGCTTGTCCTTTGATGTGTACTTTTCATTGATTAAATACTCTGCGGCAGCAATAAAATCATCGAACACATTTTGCTTGTTCAGAAGCATTCCGGCCTGGTGCCATTTCTCACCATATTCTCCTCCGCCGCGCAGGTTGGCCATGGCATAAACGCCTCCATTTTCGAGGAGTATGATGTTGGCTGGGTTAAAAGAGGGAAGGACGCTGGAATTGAAGCCTCCATACGCGTAGAGGTAAGTTGGGTTCTTCCCATCCAATTTCAATCCTTTCTTATGAACGATAAACATGGGAACTCTGGTTTTGTCCTTGCTCAAATAAAAGACCTGCTTGGCCTCGTAATCTTTGGGATTGAATTTTGCCTCGGTTTTTCGAAAAACTTCTGACTTTCCACTCGAAATATCAAATTTGTAAATGGTGGGAGGATAGGTGAAGGAGGTGAATGTGTAAAATAAAATCTTTTCATCTCTTTTCCCGCTAAAACCGCCGGCAGTCCCGAGAGCTGGTAATTCAATTTCTCTGACGAGATTGCCTCCAAGGTCATACTGATAGATCTGCGTATAAGCGTCTTCTAGATAAGTGCAAAACAACTGGCCGCCCGCTGCGGAGGAGCTGGACAAAACCTCTGGCTTTTCAGGGAGGATGGTCTGCCAATTCTCTTTGGAGGGATTTTTGGGATCCACAAGCACAATTTTGTAGTTGGGCGCATCCGTGTCCGTTTGAACTAGGAATTTATCGCCGACATTATCGATTGGAAAAGTGTTGAATTCAAATCCCTTGATCAGAGGTTGAAATTCCATTCCCTTTTTGGTGAGGTCTTTATAGTACAGCTCATTGCCACGAGTGCCTTCAGAGGTTGTTAAGAACATGTACTTTTCGTCTTCAGTGACATCCACTCCCTGATAGCGGAAGGGATGTTCTTTATCCTCATAAATGAGTGTATCTTTTTCCTGAGGGTCGCCAAGTTTGTGGTAGAAGACTTTTTGGAATTCATTCCTGGCTGTTAATTCCTGCCCCTTTTCAGGCTTGTCATAGCCGCTGTAATAAAATCCGTTGCCCTGCCAAGAGGAACCGGAAAACTTGAGCCATTGGATACGGTCGCTCAGCTCTTTTTTGGACTCGATTTCCATGACTCCGAGCTCTGACCAATCCGAACCAGCTTCAGAGCGGGAAACCGCCACATAGCGATTGTCATTGGAAAAACCCACCAGGCCGATCCGCAGTGTTCCATCAGGAGAAAGTGCGTTGGGGTCGATGAAGACTTCGGGTTGGCCCTCCAGCCCCTTTTGAATATAAATCACGGATTGATTCTGCAAGCCATCATTCTTAAAGAAGAAATAATATTCTCCTACTCTGAAGGGCGAGGAATATCGGGCGTAATCGTAGATTTCAGTCAGGCGGTTGCGAATCTTCTCACGGAAGGCTATTTTTTCAAGATAAGCAAAAGTCACTCTGTTCTGCTCTTCGACCCATTTCTTTGTTTCTTCTGAATTGTCATCCTCAAGCCAGCGATAGGAGTCTGCAACTTTGGTACCGAAATAATCATCCACCACATCGACTTTTTTGGTGACGGGATAGGTCAGTTTGCCGCCTCGGTTGCGGCAAGACGGCAGGAAAGCGATCGCTATCAAAATAATGAGTGCTGTGATTTTTCTTTTCATTCTTTCCTCCTTTCTATGAAAATGAATTTATAACTTTTATTATCACAAGAAAAATCGAAGGTCAATCTCAGATAAAACTAGAGAAGCTCCCATTCCTAAAAGTCCAGGCTTTTTTTGAACGCGGCAAATCATAATATTTTCTTAAGAAAGATAGTGCCGAGGGCCGGACTCGAACCGGCACGGTTGTTGCCAACCGAGGGATTTTAAGTCCCTTGCGTCTGCCAATTCCGCCACCCCGGCAGCTTTTCTCTGAAAACGACCGTAAAAAAATCAATCCAAAAATTCTTTCACGATCTCCTTGACTGCCGCCTCTAGCGGCCCTAAATCTTCTTGAACGGTATGCCAGATGATATCGATATCAGCGCCGAAATACTCATGAATGAGCTTATTTCGCATAACCGCAATATCTTCCCAGGGGATCTGCTCATAATGCTTTTTAACGTTAGATGGGATTTGCTTACTGGCTTCTCCGATGACTTCAAGACATCGGATAACTGCATAAACAGTCTTCTTATCCTTTTTAAATTCTTTAAATGTCAGACTCTTTGTAAACTCTCGAATGTCGGCAATCATCTCAAGGATGTCGTTGAGATAATCTCTTAATTCAATAATCCTTCTTCTCTTAGACATAGATAACTTCTGCAAGGATACGCTGTCCGATATGTGGCTTAAGAGCATTTTTAGTAACCAGATCTACCTTAGCCCCCAATAATTCGGATAGATAGCGTTCCAGCCTGATAAATTTGAAGAATCCCATCGGCTTCTCTAGTTCAACAAGAATATCGATATCGCTATTTTTTCTATTCTCGTTTCTTACATATGAGCCGAATATTCCAATTTCCCTAACTCCATATTTATCCGATAAATCCTTCTTATGTGACAACAAGATTCTTTTTATCTTTTGAATCGACGTTGTTTTAGCTTTCATTATTGACCTTTTTTATTAATTTTATCATTGCGTCAATTGATTCTTCAAGGCCATTTTCCTCATTGGCTTGATGCCCACATCCAAAACAAACCTACTCAGCTTCGTACCCTAACGCCCGATATCCCTGCAATCGCCGCTTGTACATCCGTTCAAGCATTGGGACTTTCTGATCAACGTAATCACATATCCGAACTTCCTTTTTGTTGCAATGCAATCGATGAAGCCGTCCTGCATATTGAGCCAGCGTTCCTTTCCAGGATATTGGCAGGCTCAAAAAGAGAGTATCCAAACGTGCATCATCGAAACCTTCTCCGAGATATCTTCCCGTTGCAATCAATAAACGCTCGTCGGCGTCTGCGATGCTATTCAGTTGCTCGCTTATCTTTTGTCTCTGTTTGTGACCCATGCCTCCTCTGAACACGACGATATTTCTCACGAAGGGCTGGAAACGCTTCGCGAACATTTCTAGATGGGCCCGCCTTTCTGTAATCAATATCAGCGAACGCTTTTCCGCTGCGATACACCTCATGACATCCTCGAATATCATTTCGTTGCGCGGTTCGTCAGTCGTCAAGGCATCATAAATCTCGTGAATGGAGAGCTTTTTTTCCTCGCTGGCGCGAAAAACGAATTTCGTAGGGCGAAACAAAACACGGTGTCGGAATGGATGCGATTGAGTCGCTTGCTTAGCCCCGACGTGGAACCTCACAGGTCCACATTGCATAAATATAATCGGATGATGCCCGTCTTTTCGAGTCACGGTCGCTGATAACCCCAGGACATATCTGGACTTGCACTTGCGTGCGACTTGCTCAAAGCTTGAAGCTGGGATGTGATGGCATTCGTCGACTATCAAATGACCGTATTCCTCCACGATATCGTCAACGACTCCCTTTCGACACAGGCTTTGCTGATAAAAATATTGCCTGATAGCATGTCATAAGACAGGAATCATAAGCCTTTACATCAAACGCTTTCTTTGCCTGAGATAAAAACACCTTTGCTTTCTTAATCCCTTTTCTCGCCTTTTCAACAGATGGTATAAGCTTTCTGAGAAGTCCCTGTTTGACACAGTCCTCAAACTCAATCCGCGAGTGATTCACCATACATGACCACCGATCCGTAAACTAAGGAATAATAAAATATGGGATCGTCTTTCTTAAGACCCCCAACTTTTTCTGGGTCTAAAATCAACAACTGAACCTTCCTTTTCATTCTATTATTCAATTGTCTTGAAGCTCTAGCCACAAATTCTTCTCCAACTTTCTCTTTTATTTTTACCCAGATATCTATATCACTGTCCTCTTTGTTTGTTCCATTAGCCCAGCTTCCATATAGCCCTATTCCTAGTAATCCTGGAATTTTTTTTAAAGAAGCAATTTCAATTTTAGAAACATTTAGACTAATTTTAAGAGCCTTAGTTAACGGATTTTTTATGTCGACATATAAAACGTCTCCTTTCCTTTTTAGTATTTTGTTTTTCTTTAATAATGAGAGAAATTGAGATACGCTTCCTACGCTCACTTCGAAATTTTTGGATAGCTCACGAACCCTATATCCTCCAGATGGGTTGCTGAGCATATAATCGAGGATTTTTTCTCTCTGTTTGGTCGAAAATATTTTGGATAACATATTTATCTTCTGTTCATCCTAGGTGAACAATTTGTTCATATAAAATGAACATTATAATCTTTACCACATAAATATATAAAACTTCAAGATGATTTTAATACACCTCATTTTTTTAAGGTGTTAATAATTTGTGAATATTCGTAGAGAACTTTAAAGAACTTATCGGAACTTAAAGGCACGGAAAAGAACTCATAAATAATTGAAAAATCCTCTGCGCAGATCAACGAAATAGCTTAAGCCCTACCCAAGCAAGACCTTGCTGAGTGGAAATATTTAGCACCCTGCCCGACGCGCTCTTAAATGAGACCGGGCATTGGATATTAATCCCAGGCTTCTGCGAGCTTTTTGGGATCGATTCGGAATCTGGGCCCTTTTGAATTTTCTTCAAGCAGGCGCTTGAATCTTGGGTCATGGCGCAGCGGATCCCAGGTGGGATCGAGTCGCATCATGGACACAGAAAAATAATTCCCGCAAGGAATGGACAACAGATATCTGAGTTGTCTGAGAGATTCATCGAATTCACCGACAACCGTGTAGATAGCAGTCAGGTTCCAAATACCAAGAGTCCCATCGAATGCATCCTTTGATATCGGATAGAGCTCTACTGCTTTTTCCCCTTCTCGAATAGCTTCCTGCTTGCGGCCCAAGTAAGCATAAGCCAAGCCAAGTGAGGCATGAAATCTTGCGTCTTCGGGATTTCCTGTGGTGTTTTTTTCCAATTCTTGCCGCGCAAGTTCAGCATATTTTTTGGTCAATGAGTCCTTATTCATAGCATCGTAGACAGAGGTACGTGCCAGATTACGGGGAATATAAAAATTGACTTCTCCAAAATAATCATGGGGAGTCCGAACCAGGAGGTCGAGGACCTCCTCGTAGTTTCGCTCGAGCAGGCTTTTCTTACGAGGAACGACCGGAGTTTCTTTTCGGCTTGAAAAAAGTACTATGCCAGCCACAATAACCAGCATGAATAAAGCAGCCATGAATATCCAATTCCTCCTCATCCATTCATTGATTTTTTTTAGACTGAAGTAAGCTTTCTTGGAGCCTTCCTCATATGCAATCTTGGTTCTTTTCTCAATATTATTTAGCTCTTCCAACAACTCTTCTGCACTCTGAAACCTCTTTTCCGGCTGTTTCTCCAGGCACTTGAGAATCAAGCTGCTTAGCTCATCTGGAATCTCTGGATTGAAATCCTTTGGCACTGGAGGAGGCTCTATCTTGTGCTTGATAGCGGCACCGAGCGGTGTTTCCCCTTCAAATGGCGGCCTCCCTGTAAGCATCTCGAAAAGAACAATGCCCAGGGAATAAATATCTGAACGCTGGTCAGCTCTTTTCCCCTCCACCTGTTCCGGCGACATATACTCAGGTGTCCCGATGATCACACCCTCATCAGTCTCAGCTTTTCCCTTCACCGAACGGGCAAGGCCAAAGTCCATGATTTTTACGTGACCTTGCTTATCGATGATGATGTTGCCCGGCTTTATGTCCCGATGAACAACTCCTAGACGGTGAGCTTCTGCAAGACCTTCACAGACCTGCTTGGCTATATCGAGGGTAGCAGCTACGCTCAATGGCTTGGTCATGCTTATCATGCTCTTCAGGTCTTGTCCAGGCACATACTCCATCGTGATGTAATAACTCTCTTTATCCTTATCGAGGTCGTACATCCGGCAGATGTTCTTATGGGAAATATTACGAGCCAGTTTCAACTCGTTTTTAAACCGATCGATGGTACGTTTATTGGCTGCTATTTCAGGCTTGAGAAGCTTCAAAACGACTTTTGCGTCAATCTCCTTATCCAGAGCTTTATAGATTTTCCCCATGCCGCCTTCACCCAACTTCTCAATAATCTGGTACCTTCCTGCAAAGGTATAGCCTGTCTCTAATTCACCCATCGGCATTTCAACTGTTTCAGTACTGATGTCAGATATTCGCTCAGGATCAGGGACTGGAGGAGAGGGAATTTTTTTGAAGAGTGGAGCGCCGCAACTGCCACAGAAATCTGTATCATTGGGATTCTTAAAATGACATTTTGGGCATTCCATGGCCATCTTTGTCCTTTCTCGCGATAAACGGTACTTGGAATCTAGAATAATAAATGATTAAATGGGTGTCAAATCAGAAAACACGTGACTTTTAAGGAATACTTCTAGAAGTCTTCCCTTGAATTAGCAATTCATTTTCGCCGCTGTAAGAACGATCTGCTTAAAGACATGAGGGTGGAGACTCATCGGCCAGCTTCCTGCTTCCTTCTTTTGTGTCTTTGATATCATTATTCCACGGTGTTATAAAATTTCTGAGTTAAGATCTGGAAAGTGGAGAAAGCAGTCAATTAACAAAAAAAACAGCCCTCTCTTTCTCAAAAATTGGATTACTCCTTTCAGTCCTTCGTCCGACCATAACTGACCAGGAAATAGAATCAGGATGTAAGCATGCCCTCAAATATAATGAAAAATATGTTAATTATTTTTTCTTCAAAAATGGCACGGCATTGATCATCCACTCCAGAGCCGGTTTGCCTTTGAGATAATGATCGAAGAACTGCCATAGCCGCTCGGAAAGATCCTTCTGGTTTTCGAGTTTTTGGAGATTGTGTCCTTCTCCTGGATAAGACAAAAAGATAACAGGTTTTCCATTAAAACGAAGGGCATTATAAAATTCCATCGCCTGCAGATATTCAACTGATCCATCTTCAGTTCCGTGGATAAGCAATAAGGGCGTATCCATAATTCTTACGTGAGTAATCGGCGATTGGGCCCTGTAGAGTTCGAAATCATCATAGGGATTAGTCCCGTACCTTCCCTGGCCATAAATATCATAGCTGTGATTATTTTGACCGCTGCCTCTAAAGAGTATATTGAATTCACCGACGAGATTTATAGGGGCAGCACGGGAAGCAACCGCCGCAAACATCTTTGACCGTGTGGAGATATAGGCTGAACCCCCGCCGCTAAAGCTCCCGCCGCATAACCCGATGTGGTCAGGATCAGCATAACCCATTTCGATGACCTTTTTTGTCGCAGCTTCCACACAATCGAGCATATCATCATGCGTCGTGCCGGTATTGAAATGGACATCTGGCTGCATGACGAGATAGCCGTTGCTGACATATGCCGCAAACTCTAAGACTGGGCCAATATTCCCAGCAGGATAGCCTAACGTATATTGAGGCGGATAGAAGAACATGGGTGTATAAAACTTGTGAAGTTCCTGCGATTTCCTTTCATAAAAATTGACAATCATCGGGAGTCGTTCGCCAGTCTTATAATCATCCGGAATGGCAAGAGTCCCTTGCAGTCGCACGCCGTCTTTATTCTTAAAATCGAACAGAATGCGATGTCCCCATTTGTACTCAGATTTCCAGGGATTGGCATCCGTGACACGCTTAGGAGAAGAAAACTTTATGTCGCTCGCATAATAATCTGGAAAATCAGCAAAGGTCTCCCAGGTGTAAAGGACCCTGCTGGCATTTTTCGCTTTGAGAAGGCTTTCGAAGTGCTTATCCTCATAAATGAGCTTATTCAATTTCCCATTCTTCCGTTCGTAATAACCCTCCTTCTTTGTCCATTCGCCGTAAGCCGATAACAGAATTGGCTTGGACAAATCAATATTCCTCTCTTCAGGGTCTAAACGGACATACCGGAAACGAATTTCATCTTTATCACCTACCCCGACTGTCAAATTTGTCGCTTGACTGCCATCAAGTGGCTGGAACCAGAGGTCATATCTGTGATTTAAAATCACAGCTTTACCATCCTTTGTCCAGCCCTCCAGCCCATAAGGGGGCTTTGTGCCCGGGTAGTCATATTCTTTATTAACGAAACTCAGAGGAGCACTTTCTGTCAGGTTTTTTGTCTCGCTAGTTCCAATTTTATAAACCCAGATATGTCCATCTTTCCAATAGAGAAAATGTCTGCTATCCGGAGAAAGTCCCAGAGTCAGTCCCTGCTCCTTAAACATGAGTGTTCGCTCTCCGGTAGCTGTGTTCACCAAGTAATAATCAGCCCTTCTTTCTTTCCAGTCGGATATATAGGCCCTGTCATCTTCTCCTATGCCCCATTTCCCATCCTTAGTGATGGTGATTCTCCGCATATTTCGATCGGCGAGCCGAACAAACCTTTTATCTTTCAGATTCAAAACAGACCTGTAAGTAAAATTGCGGTCGACCTCAGCTTGAGCTTTCTGAACAGTCTGAATCCGATCATCCTTCCAATGAAAGATATCCACATCAGAGGCTGGCTCCGCATCTTCTTTCTTCTCCTTTTCTTTTTCCTGCTCTTTTATCCCGCAGAATATCTTTGAATGATCTTCACTCCAGAAAAGGGATCCTCTTTCAGTTGTTCCGGCTCTTCCCATTTGAGGAATCACTTTTTCAGATATGACCATTCCTTTAGGGAAATTTGGATCTTCGGCTGGATTGTATTCAATTTTAGAAGGCTCCTTGCCAACCAGGCCAACAAATGCCAGCAGGACGTTATCCTTTTGAGTGAACCCTTCTTTTTTTGTTCCCTTTAAAACAGCAACCGAATTCCCCTCTTCGTCCCAGGTCAGGCGGACATATTCAGCTTCCCCATTGTCCAGGGAATTGTGGATGCTTGTATCAAGAGAGATGACAGATAATCCGTTTCCAGCTTTGTCTGCAGCATCAATGGTATAAGCAAGGAATGTTCCTGGTTTATTAAAGCTAAATTCCCCAACGCTGCCGATATGCTCTTCATAGCCTTTTTCTAAATTCCGCAGGATCAAGTCCGCGCCAGAGTGCTTTGAACCGGGGTCTGATTTTGTTTTCTTGACGGCCAAGAATTTTGAACCTTTAGAAAATGTAAAAGAAGCTGCATTTTCCCAGGTGAATTTCTCGCCAGTTCCGAGATTCATCAATTGCACTTTTTCGGGAATGGGCTTCTTGTCTTGGCGAAGTTTTTCAACCTCCTTAAATTCGAGGCTGATAAAACAGGCTAACCATTTTGAGTCATCTGAAAATTGAGGCCGCGACCCTCTCGGGATCTCTGTCACTTTATCGGCAATGAGGTTCTTAATATACAGAAGATCATCAGTCTTGAGCTTTTGGTAGGCAAAGGTTACCCAGTTTCCGTCATCAGAGATGGAGGTTGAGATAATGCGTCGCCAACGTTGGTAATCTTCTATGGTTAAGACTTTTTTACCTGGTTCTTCTCTGGATTGAAGAGCAGGAACAGGAATAAAAAGGGCCATGAATAAAAAAACAAGGATAAATTTTTTAGAAAATTTCATCGCTTCCTCCTTTTTTGTTTTCTCTTTTCTGCTTGATTTTAAAAGCCACAATTGCCTGACATTTATATCATAACAAGATGTCATGATCAACGCTGTCTAAGTACTTGATATCATACCAATTTAGCCTGACCCCAACCCTACACTGCGGGCGTTCGAGGGAGCACACCGCGCCACCCATTCTCATTTTTTAATTTCCACTCATCACGGAAGAAGAGACGCAATTCCCCAAAAAGTGAAAAATTTGCACACTCCCATAAATCTTAGTATATTAGCCTGTTCTTTGGTTTGACCATGAGCATTGATTCTTGCTCTGCTCAAGAAATTTACAGGAATACAAACTCTATGCCTTCAGGTCGTTTTCGTCTGGCGCTTTCAACCTCCTTTTGGCCTCGTTCAACTCGCCTACCAAAAAGGGACAGCAAAATTCGGTGAGGCTGGCAGCCAGGGTCACACCCTCTTCTTTAAGGTGGCTTATGTTTTTTAAAAGAGAATTTAAGATCTAGCTGGCTTCTTGAACTGAAAATAGCCAAAACCCAAGTTCATTGATTCTTGCAAAAAATAGGTATAGACTAGCGACTTAAAACTTGAAAAGCAAGGAACAAAATGGCGTGTCACTGAAGGAGGGAATAAATGATGAGGAAAGAGGCTCTGCTCGTGGGCATTGTCTTGGTGTGCGCTTTTTTCATAGGCAACTTGGCTGAGGAAAAGGCTCAGCAGCCAGACAAGAATTTCTACGAGAATAGCCTTCACTTCACAAACCGTGGATTGGAATACTGGTACAGCAAGGATCAGGGTGGTTTGGAGAGGATCACAGGCATGCCTTTTTCTGAAATACCATGCGGAGGATGCCATGTCCGGTCCTGCGATACCTGCCATAAGAAAGAAACGAATGGAAAGGCCGCCTATTCCCTAGAACCCGCCCGGGCTCAAGAAATCTGTCAGAACTGCCACAATTTAGAAACTCTAGAAGAAGCCAAGAAAAATCTTGAAAGTGTAACTGCAGATGTTCATTTCAAAAAGGGAATGAAATGCATGGATTGCCATTCTGCAAGGGAGATTCATGGCGATGGAACAGTATACAGTTCAATCCAACAGCCGGGTGCGATGGACACGCGGTGCGAAAATTGCCACACACAAATCTCCGAATGCGAAAGCCACGAAATTCATGGAAATAAAGTCGATTGCAATGCCTGTCATATCAGAGACCTCCCTTCTTGCTACAACTGCCATTTTGACACCAGGGTTAAGGAAGGCAAGAGCGTCTCGCTGCCTCTCAAGAATCTCCTCTTCCTGATCAATCACGATGGCAAAGTGACTTTGGGCAATCTCCACACATTTGTTTATCAAAACAAAACAATGATTACTTTTGCCCCTTCATTTCCTCATTCGATCATGAAGGAGGGGAGGAAATGTGAGGATTGCCATAACACTCAAGTCATCAACGACGTGAGAAACAACAAGTTGAATATCATAAAATTTGAAAATGGTGAAATAAAGTCTATTAGCGGAGTCATCCCTGTTCTTGAAGGACTGAACTGGAATTTTGTGTTCTTGAACTATGAAAACGGAAAATGGATTCCCATAGAAAAACCTGCCGAGCCGTTGACCAATTATGCGGGCTATAGCAGTCCATTAACCCGGGAGCAGCTCATCAAGCTCGAAAAAGCGCTTTCGACAAAGTAAGACGATAAATCCCTGCCACAGCAAGGACACTGGTGGATTTTATAAACATATGAAGGTCTAATAAATTGAGATTTTTTATTTTAAACTTATAATCCTGATATCACCGCTCGAGGTTACACAAATCAGATGGGAATTTGAAGTGCCAACTGAGCCTTCAATACTTTTTCTGCTGATTCTGCCTTTAATATTTAGGGGAAAGTCAATCTCTAAGGAACCAGAGCTTGTCTTCATATTGATATTAAATTCACAGTCAGAAGGTAAGCTGAGCGAAACATTTCCCGATGAAGCATGAACTTCCCAAGTGCTATCCTCTTTAAGCTCTCCCTCAAGAGAAATATCTCCACTGCCAGTTAAGATGTTGACATCTTGTGCGGTAACTCCTTTAGCTCGAACTTCTCCACTCCCTGTATTGACACGAAGGCTTCCTGCAACATCCTCAATTTCCGGATCGCCACTGCCTGCAGTGATCTCAACATTCCCTTCAACACTCCTCACCTTGACATCGCCACTCCCTGTATGAACAGAAAGAGTTTTCCTGATATTTGAGACTTCAATATCTCCAGAACCAGCTTCTAACACGACTTGTTCTCCAACTCCATCTATGAATTGATCTCCTGAGCCAGTGGATGAACGAATTTCTGTTTGAGACGGAACCCGGATTTCGTAATCAATGGAATAACTTCGACCTCTCCAACTCCATCTGTTTGGGTGAGAAATGATCACTTTGTTACCAGATTGCTCTATTGGAGGATCTGCAATAATTTCATCGAGATATTTTCGAGCGTCATTTCGATTTGAACTCCGCACTTTCACTCGAGCATTGATAGCGATTTTTGTCTCTTCTCCTGCGAGAATTCGAACATTTCCGCTTCCATTGCTGATTTCTAATTGAGCAGGAGTGAGGACTTGAAAAGTCCTTTCAAACTCCCCTTCTTCCAGGAAAGGATTCCAGCCAGAATTCCCACCTGTGACTACAATACAGGATGGAGCAAATAAAAAGATGAATCCCAGGAAAAAAAGTGCCGCCAGATAGGCTTTTCTAAATTTCCTTTTACTCATGTTTTGTCCTCATCTTTTTATATAAAGGTCTTTCTTTATTTTATACGAAAAACTCTATCAAAAAGTTTCTTCATGATTCCTAACCAGAATCCCCCAGGAAGCAATACCTCGAAAGAGAGGACAAAAGGGAGCTCCTTGACTTGTCCCTAAGGCTATAGAGTGATAAAATAAATCTGCTTAAATCCAATGCGCATCATACTTTTCACAGGTAAAGGCGGAGTTGGAAAAACAACGCTCTCCGCAGCTACTGCCCTTCTCTCTGCCAGGCGAGGCTACAAAACCCTTGTTATTTCCACTGATGCGGCTCACAGCCTCTCTGACTCCTTCGAAATCGAGCTCAGCAATACCCCTAAAAAAATCACCGCCAGACTTTATGGCCAGGAAATTAACGCTCTGGAGGAAATTGAGAAAAAATGGGGAGAAATCAAAAGCTATCTCACACAATTTTTCAGTTCTCAAGGCATAAACAGCATCGAAGCTGAAGAGCTGAGCGTCTTTCCAGGGATGGAAGAACTTTTTAGCCTGATGGAGATACGAAACTACAACAAGACATCTGAGTACGATGTGATCATCGTTGACTGCGCACCGACTGGTGACACACTGCGCCTCCTCAGTGCTCCGGAAATCGCAGGCTGGTACCTGAAGCACATTTTTCCTATCCAGAGGAAAGCAGCCAAGGCTGTAAGACCTGTGGCCACTAGAATTCTTCCTTTCCCCTTTCCTCAAGATAGCATCTTTGAAGCCATCAAAAAGCTGACCACTCAACTGGCAGAAATGAAAGAAATCCTCGAGGATAGCAGAAAGACATCTATCCGTCTTATCGTCAACCCCGAAAAAATGGTCATCAAAGAAGCTCAAAGAGCTTTTACTTTTTTTAACCTTTTCGGCTATGCTGTGGATTTGATCATCGTCAACCGCATCTATCCGCGCAGAGTCGAGGATCCCTATTTTTCGCAGTGGAAAACAATCCAGGAAAATTATCGACACATGATTGAAGAAATTTTTTCTCCCATTCCCATTTTTCCTTTAGAACTTTTTAGCCAAGAAATCGTCGGGCTTCCTCTTCTCCAGAAAATAGCGGAAAAAGTTTATGGGGAAAAAGATCCGACAGCGCTTTTTTCCTCCCAGAAACCCATAAATATCGAGAAGGTGGACGGAGGATATGTCCTCTCTCTGAATCTGCCTTTTGTGGAGAAAAAGGAGCTGGATCTTTTCCAGAATGGAGAAGAATTGTTCATTCGAGTTGGAAATTTTAAGAGGAATATTCTCCTGCCTAGAATTTTCCTTAATTATTCCATAAAGGGAGCTAAGTTCGAAAAGGAAAGGCTGAGTATAACTTTCAAACAATAGATGATTTGCTAATGCGCTCATTTTCTTGAGAAAGGAGGTGAGATAATGGCTGAAAGAAGGACAAGAGAAATAAGAATATCCATCCCTGAGGAACTCTTCTCTTTTTTCATTCCTGAAAAAGCTCACGAGCATTTGCTCAGAGCAAGAAAAGAGACCCTCCTTGCTCTTCGCTCCCTGATAGACAGCAAGATCGAGGCTCTAGAAAAAAGAGAGGAAAAAAAGACTGAAAAAAAGAAAAAAATTAAGATCGATTAATGACACCCTGATATTGACTTGCTCTTAGATTAATATTAGATTAGTTATGTTTTTTAATGGATAGCCAGATAAAAGAAACCCCACGAATATTGCCAAAAAAACTGAGATCTCTGACTCTCCATTATTTTGATAAATTATCCTATCTCTTTATTAATCTGAAACTTAGCCCAAACATGTTGAGTGTTCTTGGCTTGATTGCTGGATTGGGCGTAGGTCTATTATTTTCCTTTGAGAAGCCATTCTGGGCTGGAGTCTTTATCATTATCTGCGGCATCTTCGATATTCTCGATGGGAAAGTCGCTGTAAATTCGTCCCAAAAAAGCCTTTATGGTTCGATATTTGACTCAACCTTGGATAGATATTCGGAATTTTTCATTTATCTGGGATTAGCCGTCCATTTCAGAGCACACTGGGCTCTCTGGGTCATCTTTTTTGCTTTTCTTGGATCGACCATGGTCAGTTACACAAGAGCCCGAGCTGAGGGATTGGGAATAGAATGCAACGTGGGAATCATGCAAAGGGCGGAAAGGATAGTCTTTCTTTCTGCTGGAGCTATTTTGGGTTCTCTTTTCAAAATTTTCGATGCTTCAATGATCACTGTCCTCGGAATCATCGCTCTTTTTTCGAATTTCACTGCCATTCAAAGAACTCTCTATGTGAGAAAGGTTGAAAAACTAAAGAAACAAGAAAAGGAGGTCTGATTTTATGGACAAAATTAGAGTGGCCATCATCGGTGCAGGCAATTGTGCCTCTTCTTTGGTACAGGGCACTGAATACTATAAAAATGCCAAGGAATCCGATTTTATTCCAGGCGTAATGCATGTCAACCTTGGCGGCTATCATATTCGAGATGTCGAGTTTGTCGCCGCATTTGATATCGATAAAAACAAAGTGGGAAAAGACTTGAGTGAAGCCATCTTTACCTGGCCCAACAACACAACCAAATTCTCAAATGTTCCCTATCTCAATGTCAAAGTTCATCGCGGAATGACGCACGACGGCCTGGGAAAATACTTATCTCAAATCATCCAAAAAGCTCCTGGATCTACTGCAGACATCATCAGCATTCTCAGAGAAACAAAAACTGATGTCGTCATCAATTATCTCCCGGTTGGAAGCGAAGAAGCCACGAAATGGTATGTGGAGCAAGTCTTAGAGGCAGGTTGTGCCTTCATCAACTGCATCCCGGTCTTTATTGCCAGTGAAAAATACTGGCAGAAAAGGTTTGAAAGCAAGAAGCTTCCCATTATCGGAGATGATATAAAATCTCAGGTCGGTGCCACTATTCTTCATCGGACATTGGTCAATCTCTACCTTGACCGGGGAATGCCTATTGACAGAACTTATCAACTCAATACGGGAGGAAACACAGACTTCCTCAATATGCTCGAAAGAGAAAGACTCAATTCCAAAAAAATCTCAAAAACAAATGCTGTAACCTCCCAAATAAAGGCAAGGGGTTTAGACATTGATCCTGACAATGTCCATGTTGGCCCGAGCGATTACGTTCCCTGGCAAAAAGATAATAAGCTTTGCTTCTTGCGAATTGAAAGCCGCCATTTTGGCAATGTGCCCACTTATCTTGACTGCCGGCTATCGGTTGAGGATTCGCCCAATTCTGCGGGAGTTGTCATCGATGCTATCAGATGCTGCAAGCTGGCCTTAAACAACAGGTTGTCAGGATCTCTTTTCGGTCCTTCCTCCTATTTCATGAAAACTCCTCCCAAACAGTATACAGATACTGAAGCTAAGGAATTGACTGATAAATTCATCGAAAAATACGGCAAAAAAGAAGTAAAACCAAAAGAAATCAAAAAGAAGACAAAAAAGTAAGGCTTGACAGGCTGCGTTACTCTTTAGTCATTCGTATTGTTCGACAAGCAATGATCAAAAAGAAAATCGCTCTCTTTTTCATTGTCCTTCTGCTCTCTCTCTTCGGCCAGGTGCAGGCTAAAGAAACAGGCGAGATACATGGAAGAGTTCAGGATGAAAATGGGGTTGGTTTGCCTGGGGTCGAAATCCGCGCCACAAGTCCAAGCCTTCAGGGAATGCGGACAATTCTCTCTTCAAAAAACGGCGACTTTCACTTCCCTCTCCTTCCTGTAGGAAATTACACTCTGACCTTTCGTCTTGAGGGATTTGCTCCTGTTATCCAGGAAAATGTTATTGTCCGATTGGGTATGGTGACAAGTCTGACGATTACGATGAGACTCTCAGAAATAAAAAAGGAAATTATCGTCACCGCCGAAACTCCGCTTATCGATAAAACCTCAACAGATACAAGCTACTACCTGAGCAGCAAAGACCTGGAGAAGCTCCCTGCCCAAAACAGGACGGTCGTTGATGTCATCAAATTCACTCCAGGAGTCACTGGAGTCAGGGCCAACACCCGCCGCGGTACCGCTTCGGAGGGCCAACCCAGTTTTCGAGGCGGAGGGGAAGAAGGCAATAACTGGATTGTCGATGGCCTCTCTATCAGCGGTGTCAGGTTAAGAAATTCGGGGATGAGATTAAATTTTGATTCTATCGACGAAATCCAGGTCATTTCTGATCCCTTCAGTCCCGAATTTGGCTCAGCCTATGGCGGCATCATCAACATGGTCACAAAAAGCGGAAGCAATGACCTCCGAGGCGAATTCTCCCTTATTTTCATGGATAAAAACCTCCAATCTTCTCGCAAAGAGCAGCTCTCGGTAGTGAGTGAACCTGAATACTTTTCCAACACCAACTGGTTTTTCAATCTGGGTGGACCAATCATTAAAGACAAGCTGTGGTTTTTTGTCTCAGACAATTTCTTTCGAGATGCAGAACAGACAAAAGATGGCAGAGTGGATTATTTTTTTATACCTGGTGGCAAAAAAACAACTCAGAACAATAACATTTTTGCCAAATTGACCTATTCCCTGACGAGTAACCACAGCTTGTCACTGACGACAATTTACCATAAATCGCTCGGACAAAAGGGAGGGACAGGAATCCCTGAACTTTTCGAGAAAAAAAACTTTGCTGACCTCATCTTCCGCATCAACTACAAGGGAATTCTCAACTCTTCAACATTTATTGAAGCTGGGCTGGGCCAAGTTAAACGAGATTCCTCTCAAGAGCCGCAGGATAAAGACCTTGGGCCCGCCATGTACTTCATAGAGGATTTGGGCCAAAATCTTCACAACTCCTATGGGTATGTCACAGACAACCAGAAAAGGCTGGATTTTAGCTTCAAGTTCACAAAATTCCTGGAGACTGAAACATTTGGCCGCCATGAGCTTAGCTTGGGATTTGAATATTACAAATTCTCTTCTGAATTCGGCGTTGATTTCACCGGTAAAAATGAGGATTTTTTTCCAGGAAATGGCTTTGACAGCGGAACAAAATATTATTTTGATACATGGAGAGGAGGACGCGGGACGCCGACCTTCTTCTACGAGTACGGAGTCTTTGACTTCATCAATTCTGCCAAGGGAATCGGGCTTTATTTTAAGGATAAGGTCTCCTGGAGCAGGTTTACCTTGATGGCAGGCGTCCGCAGTCAAACCCAGCTCTGCCTTGATGATAAAGGAAAGAAGCTCTGGTTCTGGAATCTGCAGGATTTTCTTTCTCCCCGATTTTCCCTAGCTATAGATTTGACAGGCGATGGGGCAAATGTCATCAAATTAGGGTGGGGAAGATTCTCTGACCTGATCACAACCATGCCCCTAGGCTTTTTCAACTCCGGAGCAGGCCTTACCTTCCGCACTTACAGATGGAAAGGCCTAAAGAATCCTTCTGAGACTGAGGTGTACAATCCTTCAAACTGGAAATTTGAGATCGAGCAAAAAATCCAGCCTTTTGAAGTGGCCAAGGGGCTGAAGCCAGACTTTGCTAGTCGCTACCTCATCGAGTTCGACCACAGGTTAGCAGCGGACTGGGCAATCAAAGCACGATTTGTCTACTCCAAAGCAACTCGTTTGCTGGAAGTTCTTGCTGTCTACGATCCTAAGACCCTCTATAAATTTCTTTACGATAATTTCGAATACAAAAGAAGGAATTACTCTGGGTTTGAGGTTGAGCTTAACGGAAAAATCGGAAGCCGTTTTTTCCTCAATGCTTCCTACTCCCACTCCTCGGCCAAAGGAACAAATCCTGGACAATCTGAATCAGGCTCTTGGGCTCAGGAAGAAGGAAGCACCAATTATCTGGGTCTTTTTGGAAATCATCTCTTTATTCCTGATCTTCCTGAACTCGAAGAAATAAAATCTTACATGGATTGGGCTCTGAAGGGATTGGGCGGAAGGGGAATCGGGGATGAAGGCTGGTATGGCAAGCTGCCTTATTCCATTGACCACAATGTTAAGATCAACTCCGTTTTTCTCGCTCCTTATGACCTGACTCTCTCAGCTGCCTTTGAATGGATATCTGGCTATTATTGGGAAAAATTGGGTTACGTCCCCTTCTTTGGCGGCTACTATTCCTTTCCCGAAGGAAGAGGTTCGCAAAAAACTCCTTCCCATTATTATCTGGATTTTGCATTGGAAAGAGAGTTTCATCTCCTGAGAGAGATGACATTCTCCGTTAAATCAGAAATATTCAACCTCCTCAACAGCCAGAAGCCCATCTCCTATGTCAAAGAGGATATTCCCATTTTTGGCCAAGTCTGGGGAAGGCAGCAACCTCGGCAAGCGCGAGTCATGGTCAAGCTGGGATGGTAGCCCTTTTTTATTCCACAGTTACACTCTTAGCCAGGTTGCGGGGCTGGTCAACATCCGCACCTCTTTTTGTGGCTATGAAATAGGCAAAAAGCTGCAGGGGAAGGACTGCCAAGAAAGGTGTAAAAAGAGGGAAAGTTGAGGGAATGGGGATAACGGCATCGACATTTTCCCGGATTTCTTTATCATCCTCAAAAGCCAGTGCCATTACATATCCGCCTCGTGTCTTTACTTCAGAAATGTTGCTCAACATCTTTTCATAAACTTTATCCCTTGGAACAATGGCCATGGTAGGCATCCTCTCATCAATCAAGGCAATAGGGCCGTGCTTCATCTCCCCTCCGGCATAGCCTTCAGCATGAATATAAGAAATCTCTTTAAGCTTCAGCGCTCCTTCTAAGGCAATGGGAAAATTGACCCAGCGGCCTAAATAAAGGAAATGTGAGGCTGAGACAAAATTTAAAGCCAACGCCTCGATGGACTTGGCCTGATTGAGAATCTTTTCCATTTTGTGAGGTATCCGCTGCAGTTCTTGAATGAGCGTGAGATTTTCCTTCTCCTCCATTTTTCCTTTTATCTGAGCCAGATAGAGGGAAAGGAGGGCCAACGCTGCCATCTGGGCAGAGAAAGTCTTGGTGGCCGCCACCCCAATTTCAGGCCCAGCATGAGTATAGAGGACTCCATCTGCTTCCCGGGCTATGGAGGAATTGACCACGTTGGAGATGGCCAGGGTAAAAGGACCTTTTTTCTTCGAAGCTCGCAAAGCGGCTAAAGTATCAGCTGTCTCCCCTGATTGAGAAATCACAACGACGAGGGTTTTCTTATCCAGAATGAAATCCTGGTAACGGTATTCAGAAGCATACTCGACATCAACTGGAACTTGAGCCAAAGATTCCAAGAAATATTTGCCGACAAGGCCAGCATGATAAGAAGTGCCGCAAGCAATGATAACAATTCGTGTTATGTTTCTTAACTTTTGAGCAGAAATTCCAATCTCCTCCAAGCATATTTTCCCAGAATCAAGCATTATTCTTCCCACAAGAGTGTCCCTTATCACTTGAGGCTGTTCAAATATTTCTTTAAGCATAAAATGCTTAAAACCTCTTTTCTCAATCATCAGGGGATTCCAAGAAAGCTCTTCTATCTTTTTTGTAAGGCGCTTTCCAGAAAAATCGCTGAATTTCACACCTCTAGTCTCCATAACCGCCATCTCTCCGTCTTCGAGAAAGACAACTTTTTGAGTATGGCTGAGAATGGGATTTATATCAGAAGAGACAATACATTCTCCCTGGCCCAATCCAATGACAGCTGGCGGCCCTATTTTTGCCACCACAATTTTCTGAGGATCCTCCGCTGAAAGAGTAGCTATGGCATAAGCTCCTTCAAGTTCGCGGATAGCTGCCCTCGTTGCTTCCTCTAACGAGCCTTTAAAATATTTTTCAATGAGATGGGCAATAACTTCCGTATCTGTTTCTGTCCGAAATGTATGCCCCTCCCTCTTCAGCCTGTTTTTTAAAGAGAGATAATTTTCAATGATTCCATTGTGGACAACAACAAGAGAGCCAGTGCAATCCCTATGAGGATGGGCGTTTTCATCACTGGGTCGACCATGAGTGGCCCAGCGCGTATGGCCTATTCCATAGCTTCCGTCAAGAGGAGATTTCCTTAGACTTTCCTCCAGCGCACTGATTTTTCCTTTGACTCGCCTGATTTTTACCCGATTCCTCTCTACCACTGCAATCCCGGCTGAATCGTATCCCCTGTATTCAAGCTTTTTCAATCCTTCGATCAAGACTGGGACTATACTTTTAGGCCCCAGATAGCCGATAATGCCGCACATTATTTCTTCTTTATCCTTTTTTGAGCCCAGCCGCGTTTTTCAACTTGTTTGCTCCGTGAGACAGCCAAGGATCCAGGGGCTACATTCTTTGTGATGGTAGAGCCGGCTCCTACATAGGCTCCTTTGCCTATTCTTACAGGAGCCACAAGTTCAGTGCCTGAGCCGATAAATGCTCCTCGTTCGATGGTAGTCTTGCTTTTCCTTAGGCCGTCATAGTTACAGGTGATTGTTCCCGCTCCGATGTTGACTTCTTCCTCGACCTCACAATCCCCTAAATAGGAAAGATGGCCTGCCTTTGAGCGGCTGCCAAACATGGTATTTTTCATCTCGACAAAATTTCCCACCTTGGAACCTGAGCGAAGGACTGTTTTGGGCCTTAGATGGGCGAAAGGCCCAACCTGAACTCCATCCTCGATGTTGCTCTCCTCAATTACAGTGGAGCTTAGAATCTTGACATTGTTTCTAACATTGGAGTTAATGAGATGGACAAAAGGGTATAGCTGGCAATTCCTTCCAATATGGGATTTTCCTTCAATAATCACAGAGGAATAGATGACTGTGTCCCTTCCTATCTCGACATCAAGGTCTATCCAGGTGGTGAGTGGATCATAAACAGTTACACCCGCTGCAGTGAGGGATCGGATTTTTCTCTCACGAAGGACTTCTGCTGCCTTAGCCAATTCCAAGCGAGTATTTATCCCCAAAAGCTCTGATGTGCGGGAGGTCTTCCAGACGTCGACCTTTTTTTTCTGCAGGGACATTATTTCAACGAGATCGGTTAGGTAATATTCACCCTTCTTTTTGCGACGAGTAACTTTTGGCAGCGCCTGGAGAAGGTCCCTGATTTTAAAGATATAAATCCCAGCGTTTATTTCTTTTATCCTCCGCTCTGCCGCAGTTGCCTCTTTCTCTTCGGTAATTTTTAACCTATTATCTTTAAAGCGGATGATGCGGCCATATCCTGAGGGATTTTCCATTTCAGCACTCAAGAATGTCAGGGAATTTCCCTTTCTCTGGTGAAAAGACAATAAACTCTTCAATGTCAAAGGAGTAAGCAGTGGCAGATCCCCATTGAGGATGAGGATATCCTTTTCCTTTTCCTCTTTTAGAACATTCTTGGCCGCAAGCACAGCCTGAGCTGTTCCCAGCTGTTTCTTCTGAAAAATAAAACGGATTTTCATTGAAGAAGCTTCCTTCATAACCTCTTCTTTCTGACTTCCCACTACGACATAGACTTTCTCCGGCTTCAAGGCCAATACAGAATCGAGAACCAACCTGAGCATAGGCTTGCCCAAGAGAGGATGAAGAACTTTTATTTTTTCAGATTTGAACCTGGTTCCCTGGCCCGCGGCTAGGATAAGTGCGAGAAAGCTTTTTCTCATGTCATTCTGGTGATGAGTTTGAACTTCTTGTCTTCCCAGAGAGGCTGGAAATCTACCTCATTCTGAGCCAATATCCTGAAAAATTTATCCATTTGAATGGCCTTTTTCAAATTCTCCAAACATAAGTCTGTCTGTCCCATCAGACAATAAATATTGGCCATCAAATAATAAACTTTGGCCTCCTCAGGATTCATCTTCAGAGCTTTCTCTAACAACTTGAGAGCCTCCTCATAGTTCCCATTATTAATCTTATAAACACTGTATTGATAATGATCATCGAATGTCTTCAATGGAATTGTCTCTTTTTTCTCCTTCTCTCGCTCCTTGGAAATCGATAAGTAGATTTGCGCACGGTCAACAAGTTCTCTCTCAGAAGGGTATTTCTCTATAAAAACCCTCAGCGTTTCTATCGCTTTTGTGAACTTCCCTTTGTGAAATTCTTTCATGGCCTCGCCATAAGCGGAAAGGGCCTTCTGGTAGTCATCTTTTTTTCCTTTCTCTTCTCTCACTTTAAATCTCCCTCAATGACTTGTTCTTAAATTAATTCATTTTAGCTCAGAATGACTTGTTTGACAAGAAAAAACACCTGATTTTTAGCTACTCACCGTGTCTGGATTTCAGGCCGAAAGGAATCTGATTTTTTAGAGAAGAAGGAATTTTTTCCTCTTCATAAATCCAGAATTCAGGGTTTTCTATAAGAAAATGAATAGCTTTCAAATGAAGATTATGACCTGCTTTATGGGCTTTGAAATGGCCAAGAAGAGGATGACCCAGAAGAGAAAGATCGCCGATCAAATCCAATATTTTGTGACGGACAAATTCATCAGGATAGCGCAGAGGTCCGTTTATGACCTTTTCCTCATCAAGCACTATGGCATTTTCAAGCGATCCACCAAGGGCTAATCCCTGACTCCAGAGATGGGGAACATCCTTTAGGAATCCAAAAGTGCGCGCAGGGGCAATCTCTGTGACAAAATTTTTCAAGCTCAAAGATAAAGTCAATTCCTGCTTCTGGATAGCAGGATGGGGGAATTCGATAAAATAGGATATTTTGAAATCTGAATCGGGATAGAAAGAAATGCTGGCATCATTTTCCTCAAGGACAAAAGGCTTCAGAATTTTCATTGATTTTTTCTTCAGAGGAAGAAGCTTGATTCCAGCTTTGAGGATCACCTGAACAAAGGGAGCAGCGCTCCCATCCATAATGGGAATTTCACCTCCGCTTAGCTCTACAATCAAGCTGTCTATACCAAAAATATGAAGGACTGCCAGCAGATGTTCGACAGTTTGAATTTTGAAATCTTTTGCGGCCAGAGTGGAACTGCTTTTAGCCTCAATTTTTTTGGGGTCAGGGGAAATTTCGAGGCTCCCTAGGTCTTGACGACGGAAAATAATTTCCCCTGAGGTGGAAGGTCTTAAGAGCAAATCGACATTCTTTCCAGAGTGGACACCGATCCCTGAAATGTGTATTTCCTTCTGGATCGTTCTTTTTTCTATCATCGTGGGCTCACTGCGAGGATATCTTAAGCTAAAAGAATATTTCCCCTAAGAAGAGGAAACCTTAATAAATCTCCAAAATCTCAATAAGTATAACGCAAAACCAGCTCTACCTGTCAAATAGTATTCACTCTCGCTTTTTGATTTTCACTAGTTCAAAGGCTATAAATTCCTACCTCTTTGTGATAAAATGCCACGATGAGATCGCAGCTTAAAGATATCCTGAAGAGAGTGCAAAAGGGAGAAATTTCCTTAGAGGATGCCTTGCAAAAGCTCAGAGATTACCCCTATAAAGACCTGAGTTTTGCCAAGATCGACCACCAGAGGGAGCTCCGCAAAGGCTTCCCAGAGATAATTTATGGCCCTGGGAAAACAGATGATCAAATCTCAAAAATTGCCCAGGAGATTCTCAAAAAGGGGACGAACCTCCTTATCACCAAGGTAGAGCCAAGCACTTATAAAAGATTGGCGAAAAAAATACCTGGCCTCCATTATAATCCTCAGGCCAAAGCTGTGTGGCTCAAACAAAAGAAACCTGTGATGGGCAAAGGGAAAATTGTCATCATGACCGCAGGAACTTCAGATATTCCCGTAGCTGAAGAAGCTTTTGTTGTCTGTGATATTTTGGGCAATGACGTTGAGAAAATATATGATGTCGGAGTCGCCGGCCTCCACCGCCTGTTCGGTGAGTATGAGAAAATAAAAAAAGCGCGCGTCATCATAGCTGTGGCTGGTATGGAAGGGGCTTTACCAAGCGTAGTGGCAGGATTGGTTGCAGCCCCGATAATCGCTGTTCCCACCAGTATTGGCTATGGAGCAAGCTTTAAAGGATTGGCAGCACTCTTGGCAATGCTCAATTCTTGCCCTGGCGGGGTGGCTGTCGTCAATATTGATAACGGGTTTGGCGCAGCTTACCTTGCGAGCCTGATAAACCATCTTTAGCTCTGGACAATTCAGCCTATCAACCAAAAAAATTAATGTGATTTCAGAAAAGTGAAAGTTCAGAATTCAGAACTTGATAAAAGTATAATTTTTATCTAGTAATGCTTGACAATTGAGAGGCTCGCTCCTATATTTTATAAAATAGATTTTTTTCACCCGACAAAACGATAAATCATGGAAATAGTCGACCAAATAAGGCAAGTTGCCAGTATAATCGATATTGCTTCGCATTACACAACCTTGAAAAAACGAGGTAAAAAATATGTGGGGCTCTGCCCTTTTCACTCAGAAAAAGACCCCTCTTTCACTGTTGATGACGAAAAGCAGCTCTTTCATTGCTTTGGCTGTGGAGTCGGAGGAGATGTTTTTTCTCTTGTGATGGAGAAAGAAAACCTCAGTTTCCCAGAAGCCCTAAAATATCTGGCTCAGAAATACAATATCCCCCTTCCCCAGGAAAGCAAATTATCCCCTCAAGTTTTAAAATTAGAAGAAAAATTATTCCATATCAATGAAAGCGCTTTGGCTTTTTTCAAGAAAAACCTGTATAACACAAAAGAAGGCCAGACCGCCCTCGATTATCTCAAAAAGAGAAAAATCTCTGAAAAAACCATCCAGGAGTTCAAGATTGGCTATGCCCTCAATTCCTGGAATTCACTTCTCTCCTTTTTTCAAGAAAAAAATATCTCAACGAACCTTCTTGAAAAGGGTGGGTTAGTGCTTCCTGGCCAGAAAAAAGACGAATACTATGACCGCTTCAGAGGAAGAATCATCTTCCCCATATTTACCCTGACAGGAAAGGTTATTGCCTTTGGAGGAAGAACCCTTTTCAACGCTGAGCCAAAATATCTGAACTCTCCTGATACTCCTCTCTATTCCAAGGGAAAGCTTCTCTACGGCCTGAATTTCAGCAAAGAATCCATTCGGGAGTCGGGTGAAGTCATCCTTGTCGAAGGTTATACAGATTTCATCTCCCTCTACCAGGCAGGAATAACAAATTGTGTGGCTTCTTTGGGAACAAGCTTAACGGCTGACCAAGTCTACCTTGCATTGAGGTTTGCTTCGAAGGTTATCATTAACTACGATGGCGACTCTGCTGGAAAAGTTGCAACTTCTCGAGCCATTCCCCTTTTCTTTGAAAAGGCGAATGAGCCAAAAGTTTTAATTTTGCCAGAAGGTCTTGATCCTGATAGTTGCATACAAAAATATGGAAAAGCTGAGTATCTTGATCTGACAAAAAGAAGTATTTCTTTAATGGAATTTTTGATTGGACACTTCTGCCCAAAAAACGGAATAAAAACTCTTGAAGAAAAAGTACGGGTTGCCACAGAAATCATAAAAATAACATTAATAAATCCTAACACTGTTATTGGCAGTGAATATTTAAAGCAACTCTGCGAAAGGCTAGCTCTAGACGAAGCGATAGTTCGCAGCAATTTGCGTGTAAAGATAATAGAGAAAAAAAGTGAAGAAAAAGAATTCTTTATGCCAGCCGAAAAAAGACTCCTGCAGATACTCATAGAAAATAAACCCATCGCTCCCTATGTTTTTGCTGAATGGAAAGAAGAAGACTTTAGAGGCCTGAAAAGTGAGCTTTTATTCAGAATTATTTATGACTGTTTTAAAAAAGAGAAAGATCTTCGCTTTCACGAATTGAGCGAAGAAATAGGCCCTTCTCTTTCAAGTCAGCTCTCTCAAGCTCTCTTAGAGAAAGCCAAGCAACCAACAATCGAGGAAGCTCTAGATTGCCTTTTCACATTGCGCAAAATTTCGTTACAAAACCGACTAAAAGAATTGCAGATGGAAATTGTCAGGTTAGAAAGAAAAGGAGAAAAAGAAAAAATTGTGCCTCTCCTCTCTGAAAAACAGGATATCACAAAACAGATTCTCTCTCTTTAAATGAAACGAAATGTTTAAAATTAAAGTTATAGATATTAGATATTTTTCCCCAAAAATAGGAGTTTATCTTGTTTTCTGATAACAAATACCAAAAGGACGAAATCCATCAGCTCATTTCTAAAGGAAGGAAGCAAGGTTATCTGCTTTTTGAAGAGATTGATAAAACGTTCCATGAAGATCTGGGCTCCGAAAAGGATTTTGATGATTTTCTCAGCTCTATGGATGATTATGGAATCAAGATCCTCGATACCAAACAGAGGGAGATTATTCCTAAAAAAAGGAAAAGCGACTTTGTTTCCCTTCAGGGGTTAGAGAGAACCACTGACCCTGTTAAGCTTTATTTGAGAGAAATGGGCAATATCTCCCTTCTGACTCGAGAGGGAGAAATCGATATTGCCAAGGAGATAGAAAGAGGGGAAAAAGCCATTATCAAAGCCCTCTCCAAAACACGATTGGTCTTGAATGAAGTTCTCTCTATGGAAAATAAGATAAAAGAGAATCCCTATGTTATCCAGGAAATGTTCGATTTCACTGAAGATGACATAGCCGAAGGTAAACTTGAAGAAAAAAAGAAAGAGATTTTGGATATCATCAAGAAGATCAGAGAGTTAAGCAAGAAATTAGACAGCATCCCGCCGAAACGCAAATATATCTTCTCCCGGGGCAGGATTATTGTCGCTATGAGTCGCTATATCCGGGAACTCAACATCCGCTCTACCCAGCGAGAAAAAATTATCGATACCCTTCGTGAAAAACTGAAGATCATCAACGAATTTGAAGAGACAAAGGAAGAATTGAACTTGTCTCTCAGCCAAACTAAAGACAAAAAAAATGAACCTGTCCTTAAACAAAAAATCAAAGAAACGAACAGTCTCCTCAAAAGCCATCAGAAAGAGATTGGTCTTGATGCCCAGAATTTAAGAAAAGTTCTTCGCTCCATCACGACTGGAAAGAAAATCAGCGATCAGGCAAAAAAAGAGCTTGTCGCGGCCAACTTGAGACTTGTCGTTTCTATTGCCAAGAAATACAGCAACCGCGGCCTTCAGTTTCTTGATCTGATTCAGGAAGGAAACATGGGCTTGATGAAGGCTGTCGACAAATTTGAATACCGAAGAGGATATAAATTTTCCACTTATGCGACTTGGTGGATCAGGCAAGCCATTACTCGGGCCATTGCTGACCAGGCCAGAACCATAAGGATTCCGGTGCACATGATAGAGACCATCAACAAATTGATCAGAGTCTCAAGAAGTCTTGTCCAAGAGGTAGGAAGAGAGCCGAGTTGTGAAGAGATTGCAAAAAAAATGGATACGCCGGTCAACAAAGTAAGAAAAATCATAAAAATCGCCCAAGAGCCTATCTCGCTCGAAACACCTATAGGGGAAGAAGAAGATAGCCATCTTGGTGATTTTATTGAAGACAAGCTCATGCCTTCTCCTCCTGAAACAGTCATCCATATCAACCTGAGGGAACAGATAGAAGAAGCGCTCAAATCTCTTACAGAGAGAGAGGCCAAAGTTTTAAAAATGAGATTTGGTTTGGGCGATGGCAATGAGCATACCCTTGAGGAAGTTGGACAGCAATTCAAGGTCACTCGAGAAAGAATCAGGCAAATCGAAGCCAAAGCCTTAAGAAAATTAAAACATCCAAGCCGCAGCCGCAAACTCAAGTCTTTCACCAACAGCCACTGAGCCTTCTGGGTCAGGCTTTACCACAGGAGATACCTATTCATCAAGGGCATGAAAATAGCTTTTCCCTATGGCATGGTCTGACCCCAGGGTGCCGCGAGGACGGACGGAAACGCTCCGTGAAAGGCCTCATTCTTTCAAAAATCATTGTCATCACATAAAGAAAGATGCTTCTCTAACCCTGAATTGACTTGACTGGTATTATTTGCTATAAGAAATCGAGGGCCTATAGCTCAGCGGTAGAGCTACCGGCTCATAACCGGCAGGTCCCAGGTTCGAATCCTGGTAGGCCCATTCAACGTTGAAGGAAAAATGTGGATATCGAGTTTGAGAAGTTAATCAGCCTTCAACAACTTGATTCGCAAATCAAAAACATCACTCTTTTCCTTGAAAATATCCCCTCCATGATAGAAGAAATAGATAAAAATATTGATGCTAGCCACCAGACTGTCACTCAAGCCAAAGAAAAATTAGCCTTAAACCAAAAAAAAAGAAGAGAATTAGAAGCCAAAGTTAAAGATATCAAAGCACAGATAGCAAGGTACAAACGTCAACTCAATGAAGTCAAAACGAACAAGGAGTATAGCTTGCTTCTCAAAGAAATCGAAGAGGCCCAAAAAACAGTCGATAGTCTGGAGGAAGAGATCATCAATCAAATGCTCTATGCAGATGATATCGAGGAAGATATCAAGGCCGCCAGCCAAAAACACAGTCAGAATAAAGAAAAACTCTTGAAAGAAAATGAAGCCATCGTTCAAAAGAAAAAAGAATTGGAAGCCAAAATAAAGAAATTAGCTCAGGAAAAAGAAGAACTTTTACCGCAGATCCCGAAAGATCAGGTTGCCCTCTATCTTAGAATCTTCAATAAAAAAAGTGGTATCGTCCTCTCTCCCGTAACGGACGATTTTTGTTCTATGTGTCATATGCGCATCAGACCTCAGGTCCTGAATGAATTGAGGGACACAAAAAAGCTTATTCTCTGTGAAAATTGTGGCAGAATTTTGTATTGGTCAAAAAAATCTGTTTGATCCTGATGTCTATTTCCTCAAAAGCTTACACACCCTCAGGTCGAAATTTTTGCCGGGTTGTTTTTTGATAAATTCAATCACCTGCTTGTAAGCAAGTGCTTTTCGGTATGGATTCAGAGAGCAATTTCTTTTGCCCTTCAGATTGTTAGCTCCTAGCCTTTTGTTTTTCTCCCTCCGGACTCTTCAGTTCGAAATATCGGGTTTTATCCACGAGGTTTTCCAGAAGCTTCCGGTGTGCCTTGAGAAGTTCCCGATTGAGATCTTGCCAGCCACTCATCTTGGCCACCGATTCTTCCAAGATCTCTAACGATTTGAGCGCATCAAGGCTGAGCTTTTGCATTCCTCCCCATTTCTCAGTTATCACTTTTATCATCTCATTGAACATCTTCGCCTCTTGAGTGAGGTAATCCTTTTCTCTCAGTCTTACCTGAAAGTTCATCTCTCCTCTGCTTATCTTAGCAAAAGCCCAACGAAAACGGTACAGAGGCCCAATGAATCGCAGGAAAATTCGGAAGGAATGAATACCGAGAAGGCAGATCAGCGCTATTACAGCGGGCCATACCCGCATGTGGAGAGCATGGATTCTCTGGGCTGCAGCTGCCCGAGTTTCTAGGCTCAAATTTTTATTCTTCATATTGATGAAATCTGGCCCAAACACGGTAGCGACCAGGAAAGCAACTATGATCAAACTGTAGAAAAGAATCATCAATAAGAACTTATATTGGAGCGAACGATCGACGATGGGATACTTCCGGCGCTTTGTTTCTGTTTTCATCTTGCCTCCTTATAAACAGATAAGAATTTATTTTTTTTCTAAATTATCAATTTTTTATTCGAACTCATCTTGCCCAAAAAACTTATAACACAGGAAAAATTTGATGTCAAAAGAAGAGAATTAACAAGATTGTGGCAGAAACTCAAATTCTTGACTCTCCTGAATCTTCCCTGTAAAGAGAAGCGATCAGGTCTTTATACTGTCTCTCGATGATATTTCTCTTAACTTTGAGGGTTGGTGTAATCTCTCCCTTTTCTATCTCAAATTCTCTATCCAAGAGGGCGATCTTCTTGACTTTCTCGTAAGAGGCTAAGTTGGGTGTGCTTCGGTCAACCTCTGCCAGCATAAAATTTATGATTTTTTCATTTTTAACCATATCGCTGCGACCTTCATAAGGAATGCTACTGAACTTGGCGTATTCTTCTAATTTCTCAAAATTGGGCACAATGAGAGCCGAAATAAATCTTTGCCTGTCTCCGATGACGACCGCATTGGAGATATAGGGATTGGTTTTCAGAATATTCTCAATCGGCTGGGGAGCAACATTCTTTCCCCCGGCAGTAACAATAAGATCCTTTTTCCTATCTGTAATAACCAGGAAGCCATCCTCATCAAAATGCCCGATATCACCTGTACGAAACCAATCTCCCTCAAATGTTTCCCTAGTCTCAGCTTCTTTTTTGTAATAACCCTTCATCACATGGGGACCTCTTGTTAATATCTCTCCATCTTGAGCAATCTTTACTTCGACTCCAGGAATAGGCTTTCCTACCGATCCAAACCTCAGGTTTTCAAATGTATTGACAGAAATGACGGGAGAAGTTTCAGTTAAACCATAACCTTCAAGGACAACAAGTCCCAGGGCATAAAAAAATTCAGCGATATCCTTGGAAAGGGGCGCACCTCCGGAGACAAAAAATCTTATTCTTCCTCCTGTTCGCTCGATAATTTTGGAATAAACAAGCTTGTGGGCCAAATTCCTTCTCAACTGAAGATACCCTGATATGGGTTGCCTGAGAACTTTTTTTCTACCATATTCCTTTCCCACCTTCAGAGCCCAGAAGAAAATTTTTCTCTTCACTCCCGAACTCGAGAGGACATTATCTATGACTTTTGAATAGATTTTCTCAAAGACCCGAGGGACACTGACCATGATATGAGGCTTTATTTCAAGTAAATTCTCGGCCACTGTTTCCACGCTCTCTGCATAGCCTATGGTGCATCCCTTATAGACATAAGTAAAAGTCACCATTCTTTCTAAAACATGAGACAAGGGCAAAAAAGAAAGCACGGTGTCCTTATCAGAAAATTCAAGAATAATCGAAGCAGTTTTGATATTGCTCAGAAAATTGCTGTGCTTCAGAATGACACCTTTGGGAATTCCAGTCGTTCCTGATGTGTAGATGATAGAAGCCTCATCTTCAGGTTTAACTTGCAAAGCCAAGTTTTCGAAAAGGTCAGGCTTTTCCTGAGCAATCTTTTTGCCTTTTTCCAAAATTTGCTGATAGGTCAAGACTCCTTTAGGTGCTTGAGAAGAACAGGTGATATAATACTTTACCTTTTTGAGTTCATTTTTGATTGATTCAATTTTCTTCCATTGTTCCTGATTGGAATAAACGACAATTTTTGCATCAGAGTCATCGATGATGTATTTGATTTGCTCGGCGACTAAAGAAGTATAGATAGGAACAGTTATTCCTCCCAAGCACAAATTGGCAAAGTCAGCAATAACCCATTCTGGTCTGTTTTCAGAGAGGATAATCAATTTATCTCCTGCTTCTGCTCCAAATTCCTTCAGTCCGAGGCTGAAGTGTTTAACAAAATTTCCAAACTCTTCAGTAGAGAAAGGAACATAATGCCCTTCTTTCTTATAAAGCATAAATTCATCTTTCGGATAAGACTTGATTGTGTTCAGAAAAAGCTCGGCGAGTGTCTCAACCATTTTTCCCTCCTCGATCCAAAGTGCGTCCATTTTAAAATTGAAAGGATTCCCTGTCAAGCAATTTAATGGGGTCAGACTTTTAAAAGTTTAATTATTTAAATCTTGAGGCAATAATTTGATTGAGATGAAAACTAGCTAGCTCTCTCTCACTTTGGCGATAGAACAAACCCTGTCCGCATCTTCCAGGTTAATTAATCTTACTCCTTGTGTAGCTCTGCCACTGGGTCTGATGATTTTAGTTTTTATGCGAATGACCTTGCCAATGGCAGTGATCAGGATCAACTCCTCTTCCGAAATTCCAACCAACCCTAATGCATTTCCTATTCTTGAGTTAACTTTAATGTTGATCACACCTTTCCCACCTCTCCGCTGCCTGCGATAGAGGCTGACTTCTGTTTTCTTTCCGTATCCTTTCTCACTCGCTGTAAAAATATATTGATCCTCAGGCCCGACAACAACCATGCCGATAATCTGATCCTTTTTTCCGAGAGAAATTGCTCTGACTCCTGCAGCCTGCCGTCCCATCGGTCTTATTTGATCTTCTTTAAAGGCAATGGCTTTCCCTAATTTTGTTCCGATAATGATATCTTTCTTGCCATCTGTTAATTTGGCGACATGCAATTCACTTCCAGACTTAAGGGTAACAGCAGCGATACCGCCTTTACGAATATTTTTGAATGCATCCAATCTTGTTTTCTTTATCCGGCCATCTAAAGTGAGCATCACCACATAAAGATCTTTGCTGAAATCTTTCACGGAAACAACAGAGTGGACTTTTTCCTCCGGATTAAACTGGATCAAATTATTTATGGACTTTCCTCGGCCAGGAGTTCCCACATCTGGTATCTCTAAAGCTTTCAGCCAGTAGACGCGTCCTTTGTTGGTAAAAAACAGAAGATAGCTGTGGGAGGAGGAGATGAAAAGATTTTCGACCACGTCCTCTGGTTTCATGCTGATCCCTCTCTTCCCTTTTCCTCCTCGGCTCTGGTAATGGTAGGAACTCAAAGAAGTTCGCTTGATATAGCCAGAAGATGTATAGACAATAACGACATCTTCCTCCTTGATTAAATCTTCTGGCCGGATATCAGAGATTTCTTCTTCCCTGATCTCTGTTCTTCGTTCATCAGAGTATTCCACTTTCAATTCCTTCAGTTCATCGATGATGATTTCCTGGATAAGCTTTTCGCTGCCGAGAATCTTTTTTAATCTGACGATTGCCTTCTTCAATTCCTCGTATTCGCTTTGAATTTTCTCTCTTTCCAGTCTAGTCAATCTGTGCAGTTGTAAATCCAGGATGGCCTGCGCCTGAATTTGGGTCAGGTGGAAGTTTATGATCAACTCTTTTTTGGCCTGGTCAGGAGTCCGTGAGGAACGAATAAGACGAATGATCTTGTCCAAATGATCAAGGGCAATGTTCAATCCTTCAAGAATGTGAGTCCTCATTTCAGCCTTTTTCAATTCAAAACGTGTCCGGCGACGAACCACATCTTGGCGATGGGATATATAGTGCTTCATCATATCAATCAAGTTGAGCAATTTTGGCTGCTTATCAACTATGGCCAGCAGGATAATGCCAAAAGACGTCCGAAGGGCTGTGTGTTTGTAGAGGTTGTTGAGGATAACTTCAGGCAATTCTCCTTTCTTAATTTCGATAACGACTCTCATCCCTTCTCTGTCGGATTCGTCACGGATATCCGCAACGCCTTCTATCTTTTTCTCATTGACAAGCTCAGCAATACTTTCCAAGAGCCTTGCTTTATTCACCTGGTAAGGAATCTCTGTGATAACAATTCTATCTCTCTCGCTCTTCCTCCCCCTCTCGATGACCGTCCTTGCCCTTATCTGAATGATGCCCTTTCCCTCTCTATAAGCTTCCCGGATTCCTTGCTGACCAAAAATAAATCCACCTGTAGGGAAGTCTGGCCCGGGCACAAACTCCATGATTTTTTCTAAATTGGCATTTGGATGCTGGATAAGATGGATAACGCCGTCGACGACCTCAGCCAGGTTGTGCGGCGGGATGTTGGTGGCCATGCCCACGGCAATGCCAGAGCCTCCATTGACCAGAAGATTGGGCAATTTCGCAGGAAGGACTTCAGGCATCTCGAGGCTTCCATCATAGTTGGGAACAAAGTTGACTGTATCCTTTTCGATATCCGCCATGAGTCCTTCAGCAATTTTTTTCATCCTGACTTCGGTGTATCTCATGGCGGCAGGTGGATCGCCGTCTATAGAACCAAAATTGCCCTGTCCATCCACCAAAGGGTAGCGGAGGCTGAAATCCTGGGCCATCCGGACCAGCGTATCATAGACAGCCGCTTCTCCATGGGGATGATATTTTCCTATGACATCTCCCACGATGCGTGCCGATTTCTTATAGGGCTTATTCCAACTCGTTCCGCTATCGTACATGGCATAAAGGGTACGACGATGGACAGGCTTAAGGCCATCTTTGATATCAGGAATAGCGCGGCCGATGATCACGCTCATGGCGTAATCAAGGTAAGAACGCTTCATTTCTTCTTCAAGGCTTACTACTGTAGACTCATTGTCCATTGTTCGACCTTTCCAAGAATTTAGAGGACCTTTCCCCCCATCTTTATATATCTAAATTCTGAGCTTCGAGCGCCTTTTCTTCGATGAAATGCCTTCGAGGTTCAACTTCATCCCCCATAAGGATAGTAAAGACTTTATCTGCTTCCACAGCATCCCGAATGGAAACTCTGAGCAGAGACCTCTCCTCAGGATTCATCGTTGTCTCCCAAAGCTGCTGAGGGGCCATTTCACCAAGACCCTTGTATCTTTGGATGACAATTCCCTTTTTCCCTTTCTCAAATAAGTATTCGAGGAGCTTAGTCTCATTTTCAATCTTGATCTTTTCGCTATCGCTTAGAACAACAAAAGGAGGAGTGAGCTTTTCCAGGTCCTGATGGATTTTATAGAGATTTCGGTATGCTGCAGATGATATTAAATCCAGATTGACTTTACAGGAGACACTCATGCCATTAATCTGAAAATTGATGGAAAGCTCATAAACCCCATGCTCCTCATCCCGACTCAAAAAAGAAACGACACCTTTCTCAGTAAGAACGCTCTGAATTTTCTCCATTCTCTTCTGGCTTCGCAAAAATTCGGAGTTTTCAACCCCCTCCCTAAGGAGAATCTCGATCAGGAAGAAGGGAAAATTCTTCCTCTCCAGGATCTGGACATAATTTCTCCTGGCGATGATTCTCTGGAAGAATTTTCTGAATTTTTCGCCTTCCAGAATCTCTTTTTGGCCACTCACTTTGACTTTGAATTCCTCTGAAATCTTTTTAATCATGAATTTTTCAAAGGCACGCTCCTCTTTTAAATACTGAACTGTTTTTCCTTTTGATATTTTGTAAAGAGGAGGCTGAGCAATATAGAGATGACCTTTTTCGATGAGCTGAGGCATCTGCCTGTAGAAGAAGGTCATCAGAAGGGTTCTTATATGAGAGCCATCCACATCCGCATCAGTCATGATGATGACTTTATGATAGCGCAGCTTTTCTAGGCTAAACTCTGACTGTTCCACTCCAGTTCCCAAGGCTGAAATCATCATCCCGATCTCTTCACTTTTAAGAATCTTATCGTATCTGGCTTTTTCGACATTGAGAATTTTCCCCTTGATTGGAAGAATGGCTTGAAAGCGGCGATCGCGAGCCTGCTTGGCTGAACCGCCGGCAGAGTCTCCTTCGACAATGTAAATCTCGCTCGAAGCAGGGTCTCTTTCCTGGCAATCTGCCAGCTTCCCAGGAAGGGATGTTGACTCCAAAACTCCTTTGCGCCTGGCTAATTCCCTGGCTTTTCGAGCGGCCTCCCTGGCCCTGGCTGCTTCCAGAATTTTGAGGACAATTTTTTTGCCAACCGCCGGATTCTCTTCGAGGTAGGCAGACAGTTCGTCATTGACAATGGATTCCACGATACCTTTCACTTCACTGTTTCCAAGCTTTGTTTTTGTCTGACCTTCAAACTGGGGATTCTTGAGCTTCAGGCTCAAGACTGCACACAACCCTTCCCGAGTATCATCTCCGGTTAAATTTTGACTGAGATCCTTAATCAAATTGTGAGAATTGGCATAAGTATTTATAGACCTGGTCAAAGCTGCCTTAAATCCTATCAAATGAGTTCCGCCCTCAGTGGTATTGATACTGTTGACAAAGGAGAATATCGTCTCTGAATATGCGGTGCTATACTGGAGGGCCATCTCGACAAGGACATCATCTTTCATGCTTTCTAAATAGATCGGCTCTGGGTTGAGGACCGTTTTGTTTTGATTGAGGTACTGAACAAACTCCTGAATTCCCCCCTTGTATTGAAACTCATTCATCTTGTTTGTCCGTTCGTCAAGAATGGATATTTTCAGACCCTTATTCAGAAAAGAAAGCTCCCTCAATCTCTGGGTTGAAGTCTCAAAATTAAATTCTGTTGATTCAAAAATTTCCCTGTCAGGCCAGAAAGTCACCTTTGTCCCCGTTTTTTTGGTTTTTCCTATGCGCTCTAATTTTGCGACAGGGTTTCCTCTTTCATAACTCTGGGCATAGACTCCTCCATCTCTTTTTATCTCCAGGTCGAGCCTTTCGGAGAGAGCATTGACAACAGAGACGCCGACTCCATGGAGCCCACCTGAAACCTGATAGGTTTTGGAGTCAAACTTACCGCCAGCATGAAGAGTTGTCATGACAACTTCCGCGGCAGATTTTTTCTCTTTTTTGTGCATTCCCACTGGTATGCCACGACCATCATCGATGACCGTAACGCTATCATCCACATGAATGATGACATCAATCTGTTTGCAAAAACCAGCTAAGGCCTCATCGATGGAGTTATCCACAACTTCATAAACTAAGTGATGCAGGCCCTCCGGCCCTGTGCTTCCAATATACATGGCTGGGCGCTTTCGGACAGCCTCCAGCCCCTTTAAGACTTTTATGCTTTCTGCAGTATATGTTTTGTCCTTCATGGCCTTGCAATTTGAGAAAAAAGAAGGGTTATCGAGGGAGGAATTTTACATAACCCAATGGGCATAATTTTCAGATTTTATTATATCTAAATAGCGCAATTTAGTAAAGCAAAAAAAGAAACTTTTTCTAGCCTCCAAACTTTGAAAAAAGGGCATTTTTTGGATATAATTCTGAGGAGTAAGAGTAAGATGCCAGCAAACTTGCCGCCTCAGTATTTCGAAACTGAAAAGAAACTGCGCACAGCAAAAACACCCCAGGAAAAAATAGGAATTCTGGAGGAACTGCTAGCCATAGTTCCCAAGCACAAAGGCACAGAAAAGCTTCAAGCTCTCCTCAAAACAAAAATCGCCAAGCTCAAATCTTCAACCCAAATAAGGCCGACAATAGCCCGACATGCGTCCACTTACCGCATTGAAAAACGAGGTGCAGGACAGGCCATCTTGATCGGCCCTCCCAATTCTGGAAAATCGATGCTCGTTAAATCACTCACCAATGCTAACCCTGAAGTAGGTGAGTATCCCTACACGACACGCCTCCCCTCTCCCTATATGATGAAATACGAAAATATCCAGATTCAGCTTATCGACACACCTCCTATCACACCTGACTATATGGAAACTTGGCTCCCTGAACTCATCAAACTCGCCGACGGAGTTTTGCTTGTTGTGGATTTGGCGAGTTCCCATCCTGAGGCAATTTTGGAGACTCTCCTATTGAAACTGAAAGAAAGGAAGATAGAGCTGGTTTCGGAAAATTTCAAAATTCCTGCTGAAAAAACTCCTTTCTTGAAAAGAACGACAATTGTGGCCAATAAAAAAGACCAGAATTCTGCAGCTGAAAACTTTGCCGTTTTAAAAGAATTCTACGAAGGTCAATTCGATCTCTTTCCTGTTTCTGCCTCTTCTGGGGAAGGTCTTGAAGAGCTTAAAAAGGAAATCTTCACTCTGCTCAACATCATTCGCGTCTACAGCAAAGCACCGGGTAAAAAAATTGACTTTGATGAACCTTTCACACTTAAAAGAGGAAGCTCAGTCATAGACATGGCTCAGGCGGTTCACAAGGACTTCGTCCAAAATCTTAAATATGCCAGAATATGGAACAAGAAAAAATATGAGGGTCAGAAAGTAAACCGCGACCACATCCTTGAAGACGAAGATGTCATCGAACTCCACATTTGATAAAAGAAATTAAGAAAACTTCCGTCAAGACGCCTTAAAAGCTCTTTCCAGAATTTCCAAGTAATCCTTAACGCTAGCTTCCCTGGGGTTTGAAGGGTTGGAGTTATTTTCAAAAGATTTTTGAGCAATTTCAGAAAACTCGTTCTCTCTGATGTCAAGATCTCTGAAAGAAGGGATGTTTAAGCTCCGGCAAAGGCTTTTAGTCTTCTCGATCAATGCTTGAGTTTTCCTGGTAATATTTTCCCCTTTAATTCCCGCAACTTCTGCCAAATCTGCATATCGAGCCTCTGAAACAGGAAGGTTAAACTCCATGACATAGGGAAGAAAAATGGAGTTTGCGACCCCGTGAGGAATATCATACAACGCACCCACAGATTCAGCCAGACAGTGGACTGCTCCCACATCACTGTTTCCAAAAGCCATGCCGGCCAGTGTGCTGGCAAGCATCATTCCTTCTCTGGCTTCCTGATCGCCTTTTACATCTTTGTAGACTCTTTGGATAAAGCGAAAGATCATCTCAGTAGCTTTCCGTGCAAAAATGTCGGTGAGAAAAGTTGCTGGCTTCACTGTATACGCTTCTATGGCATGAGTAAGAGCATCTATACCTGTTGATGCGATAAGATGGGGCGGAAGAGATGTAAGTAAATCTGGGTCTATTAAAGCCACTTTTGGGAACATGAGAGGTCCCTTGATGCTCATCTTAAACCGGCGCTCCATGTGAGTAACAACAGAAACCCAGGTCACTTCACTTGCAGTGCCGCAGGTAGTGGGCACAGCAACCACAGGAAGAGGAGGAACCTTGTATTTTCCCTTCCCTTCATAATCTTCTATGTTGCCGCCATTCGTCACTAGCAAAGCTACAGCTTTGGCTGCATCCAGGGAACTTCCTCCACCCAAGCCAATGACAAGATCAGGCTTTTCCTTCCGAGCCATCTTTCCTGCTCTGTTGACAGTTGTGTATTTGGGATTTGGCTCGACTTCATCAAAAAGCCGAATTTTTGGAAGCTGGCGAAGGACTTTATCGGCGATGCCTGATTTCACTATTCCCTGATCAGTGATGAGGAGAGGCCGAGAAGTCCGAAGTTCCTCTTTCACAATTTCACTTAACTTGGAAATAGAACCTCGTCCAAAAATAATTTTTGTAGGAAGATAAAACTTCATTCTAATAAACCTCACTTACGAAAATTCAGAGAATCCTGGCTTCCCATATCCAGCACAGCTAAAAAGAGAAGCTGGGCCAGGTCTTCAAGAATTTCTGGAGTTATGGTCTCCATATTATCCTTGGTGATGTGATAGTAAGAGGTTGCACCATAAGAGCCAAAAGAGATACTCGGCACTCCTTTCCATAGAAAGCGGGCAGTGTCCAATCTCGGCCGGGCAATATTTGGGAAATATGTAGGATTGATGATGCGATGAATATAACTCTTGTTAGCCTTTTCAATAAATTCCCAGAAGGACGGAAAATTTTTCGCAGCCTGGGCATTCAATTTGTCCCCACAGCCCACGCTATCGAGATTGACGAAAGCCAATGTCTTCTCCAGAGGGAATAGCGGGTGTTCCAGATAATATTCAGAGCCTACAACTCCTTGTTCCTCAGCCCCGAAACAAAAGAAGACGACTGACCGCCGAGGCTTTATCGGACATTTGGCCATAGCCTCTGCCACTCCCAGAATGACAGCAACAGCCGAGGCATTATCATCCGCTCCAGGCATCAGTTCATAGCAACGGCCAAGATGGTCAAGATGTCCTCCCAAAATAATCACTTCATTTTTGAGTGCGGGGTCAGATCCTTCAAGGAGACCGATAACATTCCAACCTCTGCCCTCAGGGTGATGCTCGGTAAAATTTTTCAGGGTAAAGATTTTTCCGCTGGCGAAAGACTGAGGCTTTAAAGTTTTCTGAATTTTTTCCACAGTTTCCTCATGCTTCCGTCCTGTGCCTGAAAAAATATCAGAGACAACTGCCTCGCCGACATGGCTGTAGATAAAGCCTTCTTTATAAGAATTATTGGGGTTTGAGATGGGACCATAATTATAAATCATTCCTTTGGCACCATGGGCAACTGCATTTTCCAATTTATACTGATGGAAGGAATAAGGACGCCATTTCTTAAAGACTTCAGGGTCTTGATCAGGCGAGTAAGGCACTTCCCTTTCCATTAAAACTATCTTCCCCTTGACATCAAGGCCTTTGTAATCATCATAATTAAGTTCCGGTGCTGTGATGCCATATCCGATATAAATAACTTCCTTTATCTCCGGCTGGAGAAATTCCCCATTTTTGAAAATAAGAAGCCACCCATTGAGCTGCAGCTCTGTATTCATCTGTTCCTGTTAGCCTTCCTCCATATTTATCAGAAGTCAATTCCTTCACATAATCATAGAGCCGATGGCTGGAAATGGAATGGAAGCTCTCGAGAAGCTTTTCCTCGTCTGTTATTTTTGACTTTTCGCTCTGAGCATTCAGAACAAAAGAAAAAATAAAGCAAAAAAGGACAAATAAAGAAAATCAAGCGAAAAGAGCTTCTTTCCCTTCATTCTCTCCTCCTCTTCATTTCTTTTCTTTTTATGTTAAAAGAAATCGCAGAAAAGTAAAGGAGAATTTAAGGTATCTTGATGGCAAAGCTTGAAAAAAGCGGGAAAGGAATCTTAGATTGGGAAAATTATATTTCTTGCTTTAATTCATTCAAAAACGAATGGCAATTCCTCCTCTGATCAGAAGTCCGTCCCAGATTCCGGCATCAACCAAGATGTGCAAATTATCTGAAATTGCTCCTTTGAGCCCAAAACTGAATTGAATAAAAGGCAAAAAACCAGGGAGGATAAATTCTTCACCTTCTTCCTCCAGCTCATCTTTCAGTTGTTTTATACTTTTCTTTTCCGAGCTCTCATAATGCTCTGGTTCTTCACCTTCAATCTTCAAATCTCCCGAATAGCTATAACTCAATTCTCCTTCTTCAAGAGCTGTTCCTGTTGCCGCGCCAATGCCGAAGGTTATGTAAGGCCGGATCCTCATGGAAGGCAGGATGTCCCAGCGAAAACTCAAATGGAAGGATAAAGGCTTAAGCAAGAATTCACCGTTCGCATTTCCTTTAAAGTTCGATACCTCTTGAGTGATGGAATTTTCAACGCTCAAATCGGCTGATACTTCAGGGAGGGAGATTCTCATCGTCGTTTTTTCTACGGATAAGCCAAGGCTAAAGGAGCCTTGCTGGCCGGCTGGATACCATCTTATCTCAAAGCCATAATTGTTGCCGCCAGAATCAAACCTGACGCCCTGATTATAGATTTTTTCTCTGAGTTCGGGATAATCCTTTTGGATATCCTCTAAGATCTTATCTTTGAGATCTGTTTCAAGGGAATCACTGATCCCTTCTTCGATCATGGATCTGAGAATATCAATGCTCCATTGGGAATAGTGAACCCCGAATTCCCAATGGCCTTTGGCAGGAAGATACTGGACAAAAATCAGAGATAAAAACAAAAAAACTGGGAGAATCTTTGCGATTTTTCGAATTGTCATCCTTTCCTCCTCTTCCATTCTTTTGAATAAGGCCGTTATTTTTACAAAAATCTCAAAATTATTCTATAGCCCTTTGGGATGAATTTGGGGGTGATTTTTTGCCTCCTTTGTTTCTTTTAAGGAATCATCTCCAAATCCATGATATAAAAAAGATCAGGATGGGTGTTGAGAAAACCGTTTGAAGGCTGAGCGGGCAAGGTTCCTCTGGGGTCAGGCATTGCCATTGGGAAGAGAAATATTTCTGCCACTGAGTATCCAGATTTTCTTATGATAATGCCTGACCCCGAAGAGGAGAGCGAAGCCTGAAACCGAGCTGGCTTTGCCTCGCTGGGGCAAAGGCAGCGTGTTTTCGAAACACCCAGCCTGATCAATAACTTTGTTTTTCTTCTCGGAAAAAGAGATGCTTGCTTCTTTTAAATTGATTTGAAAAGTGTATTCTGATATCTTGACTGTCGAAAGCCTTGAAAAATGCTTAAAAGGAGGTCCTGATGTCAAAAAGACTGATCTTGGGAATTTCAATCCTGAGCTTCGCTCTCCTCTTCTCGAGTTCTGTCCTGGCACAAAAGACAAACCCAAAAGTCATCATGAAGACAAGCAAAGGCGACATCACCATTGAGCTTTTTCAGGATAAAGCACCAGCGACTGTTGCCAATTTCCTTGCCTATGTCGATGAAAATTTCTATGACGGAACGATTTTCCATAGAGTTATCAAGGGCTTCATGATTCAGGGAGGCGGGCTGACTTCGGATTTCCACGAAAAGCCGACAAAACCGCCCATAAAAAACGAAGCCGCAAACGGACTAAAAAATCTCAGAGGCACTCTTGCTATGGCCCGGACAAATGTCATCGACAGTGCCACCTGCCAATTTTTTATCAATCATGCAGATAATCTCTTCTTAGATCACAAAGACAATACTCCTGAAGGATTTGGCTACGCAGTCTTTGGCAAGGTCATAAATGGGATGGATGTCGTAGATGCCATTGCTTCAGTGCCGACAGGAACAAGCGGTTCCTACAGGGATGCCCCTCGCGAAACCATCACCATCATTTCTATCCGCCGCCAATAAAATCCCTTCAGAAGAGCAACACAATTTATAGCTCAAGAGATCTCTTAAAAATTTAGATGTTTGACTGGATCTTCGCTTTTTTTCACCTCTTTCTTCTTATTGGCGTCATTGTCTATGCCATTCTTTCTCTTATGCAGGGAAATATCCTGCGCTTTACCGTCATCACTTTGCTTCTTACAGGATATTACTTCCTTGTCCTCCACAAAGCTTTGAAAAAGGAAATTCAAAGAAAGCGAAAAAAATCATCTTGAGCGAGTCCTCATCTGCAATGCCTGTCTATTTTGTTTTTTCGGACGAGTCAGGAAAATACAAAAAAGAAAGAAACGACAAATTTATCCAGAAAAATCCTTTTTACTGCCGCTCTGCGGTTTTCCTCGAAGTTTCTGACTGGATAAAACTCAGGAAAAGATTCGCTGCTTTGAAAAAGGCATTGCTGGAGTGTGATCTCTCCAGAGAAGTGAAATGGTCCTCTATCTGGTCACTCTTTAAGCATCGCCAGAAGGGAGAAGAAATTACCAAGGAAATGCCCTATTTCTTTCTCCGCAACCATTCCTTAGATAAACTCATTGAATTCATCGGAAAGGCTCTTCACCTGCTCCATGAAAGCGAAAGCTCTCGGATCGTGCTCACTTTGACTTTTAACGAGAGGCAGAAAACAAAGCCAACGGAAACAAAAGAATTATTAAAGATGCATCTCGCACATATTCTCAATATGGCAGAAAAGGAAATGAGAAAAAGGGCTCGAAGTGTCTGCATTTTCTTTTTTAACCCCGAAGAGCCTCCTTTAGAAAGATATTTTCGAGAGGCCTTTCGGGAAATTTTCAGGAAACCCTCTTCAAGCCAATACGGCCATATCAAAGACAGCCTTAGCTTCGAGTATTTTCTTCATAGCTTTGGCAGCCAGCTGGCTGACTACTGCGCCGGAGTTTTTTACGGCTCACTTCGGCTCTATCCTCAAAGTATTGAACTCATTCGCAGCAAGATCTGGCCAAAAATATTAAAGGAAAAAGACAAGGCCCTCGGTTTTGGGATTTCGGAGATCCCCAAGAATCAAAAAAATAGAGAGCATCTTGAAGGAATCATCGGGAAAATTTTCGAAGCCAAAATCTCGGAGAATGAGATGAATTTAGAAACGAGGCTGAAGAAAAGAGAAGCTCTATGATAAAGTTATTGATTTTTAAAAGAAGAAGCTGTATTTATACCGTTGATTCATGCTTATCGCAACAAGGATAGACTAAGACCAAACAAATGACGATTGCCAAAGAAGGCCTTCCTTTTATTTCTCCCCCAATTGTCTTGGCTCTCCTTTTTTTTGGCTTGGGATTATGGGCCCTTGCTATTATCTTCCTCCTCGCAGGATTAGCTTTTTCCTTTTTCTTCCGTGATCCGAAGCGGACAATTCCTGAAAAGGCAAATTTTCTGCTTGCCCCAGCTGATGGCAAAATCATGAAAATCGAAACAATCGATTCCCATCCTTTCTTCTCCTCACCAGTCACTGTTGTCAGCATCTTCCTCTCCCTTTTTGATGTCCACTTCACCCGCGCACCTCTCTCAGGGAATGTGGACAAAATTGACTACAGACCAGGCCACTTTTTTCCAGCTTATAAAGATGAGGCAAGGACAAAGAATAAACACAACTTGATCTATTTAAAAGGAAAAAGCTTCAGTATCCTCATCAAGCAAATCGCAGGGATTGCAGCACGCCGGATAAAATGCTTTGTCAAAGAGAAGGAGAGGATAGAAAGGGGGCAAAAAATAGGCCTGATCTATTTTGGGTCAAGAGTTGAGATTTTTTTCCCCTCACACATTTCTCTAAAAGCCTGCTTAAACCAAAAAGTCAAAGCAGGCCAAACAGTTATTGGCGAGGTAAAAGAATGAGAAAAAAATATAGAAAAATTTATCTTCTGCCAAGCTTTTTTTCAATGGGCAACATCTTTTTTGGATTCCTGAGCCTCATTTTTACCTTCCACGAAAAATATTCATGGGCAGCTTTATGGATCATTGTCTCAGCCATCTTGGACGCTCTTGATGGAATCATCGCCCGCTCCACCCGGACTCATTCGGATTTTGGCACTGAGCTCGACTCCTTGGCAGATGCCTTTTCTTTTGGAGCAGCGCCTTCTATCCTTCTCTATTTCTGGGGCTTAAGAGTGGCAGGCACCGTGGGAGTCTTCTTCAGTTTTATCTTTCTCTCTGCAGGCATCTTGAGACTGGCCCGCTACAATGTGCTCCAGAAGGCTCAATTGGATAGAAAGTTTTACACAGGGCTGACCGTTCCTTCAGCTTCGATGATCATTGCTGCCATCGTCTTCTCTCATCCTCTACCCTTGGAAACAAAACTCTCTGCTTTTCTCATGGCGATGGTGACTCTCTTTGTCTCCTTCTGTATGATCAGCACCATCAAGTACAGAAATTTATTGAGCTTCAATTTTCGGAAGCGCATTGACATCAAAACTGCTCTGATTGTGGCTATCCTCATCAGCAGTCTTATCTTCTACACAAAATTTTTCCTCCTCTTCTTTTTCACCCTAAATATTCTCTCAGGTCCTGCATCGTTTATTTTTAACCTTTTGAAAAAGGAAACCCAAAAAAAATTAATGCGCAAACAAACTCTTTCCGAAAAAACAGGAAGAGTAAAAAAGAAGCATTCATGGTTTCTTGGATAAGAAAAAATCCTTATTGTTTATGGATTTTGATCTGTTTTTCTCTTCTCCTCTTTTTTCCTAATGTTCAAGTTGCTGCACAACAAAAAAGAAAATCAGATCTTTTTTCGGCTCAGGCCTCAATTTTGAGCAAAGACGAAATTGAAATAGATGGCAAGCTTGAAGAAGCTTCTTGGGCAAAGGCTTCTGTTTTAACAAATTTCACTCAACAAAATCCCAAAGAAGGAGCACCTGCCACAGAAAAAACAGAAGTGAGGATTCTCTACAGCAAAGATTTCCTTTATGTGGGAGTCCGAGTTTTCGATTCAGAACCAGAAAAAATTAAGGCCATTTTGGCCAGAAGAGATTCTTCCCCTCCTTCAGATTGGATAAGAATCTGGATTGACAGCTATCACGATCACCGCACAGCTTTTGAATTTGCTGTCAATCCTTCTGGAGTAAAAAGGGATGTCTCCTGGACTGACGATTCGAAGACCGACGAGGATTGGGACGCAGTCTGGGATGTAGAAGTCTCTCTTGATGAGGAATATCTAAACTTCCTCCGGAAAGCGGCTTATGCAGGAGGATTTGATTTCCGTCACCGTTGGGCAAATGACACCTATGAAGTCTCGGGCGATTTTATCTGGAGCCATATCCTTGGAAGCCGAGAATCCATATTGTTGGCACAACAGTCATCTGCCCGCTATTTCCAGAGACCAGATGCAACCCATATAGAAGTTGACCCAACCCGAACATCTCTTTCTGGCTTTTCTAGCTCCTTTTCTTTGAGCAAAATTGGAGGAGGCCATTGGCGCTGGTCCATGGCAGGTCTCGTAAGAAGTCCAGGATTTGAAGTCAATGACATGGGGTATTTGATGTATGCGGACTGGATTAACCAGACTACCACCTCTCTAACCTTAAGGATGAATTGCACCCTCGCGCCTAACCTTAGCCTTCAGCTTTATTCCCAGCCTTATGTCTCTGGCGGCAAATATGGCGAGTTTAAAGAAGTCGTCCATCCTCGAGCCAAAAACTATCGAGATCGCTGCCATATCTTCAGAGGTCAGGAGATCTCTTTTCAAGATGGTTATTATCATCTTTTTCTCAAAGAGCCAAAAGCTGAAGAATTCACTTTCGAAAACCCTAATTTTAGACAATTCCGTTTAAACCTCGTCATAAGATGGGAATATCTCCCCGGTTCAATTCTGTTCCTTGTCTGGTCAAGCGGCATAAATGATAATGTTTCAGATGGAACTTTTTCCCTTAAAAATGACCTTCAATGTCTTTTTCGGCGAGCTTCAAATAATGTTTTTCTTCTTAAGATTAGCTACTGGTTTAATATATAAGCCATTTCTCGAAAAAAATGACTGTTCAGATTAAAATCCATAAAAGGAAAATACCACGCCGCCTTTATCTTTTGCTGCTACTCCTTTTGATTCCTGTCCTCATCATTGTCTTCAGCCTGCTTTACAAAAAGGAGCCCCTTCTCAAAGAAAAAGATGTCATCCGACCTCCCCAGATTGTGACTGCGTCCCTCATAGAATCTAAAGAAACAATCCAGAGAGGAATCACTCTGACAGATATCTTGAAAAAATACCATTTCCAAGCGGCTGAAATCCATCAATTGAGAGAAGAAATAAAGCCTGTTTTTGACCTAAATAAGATAAAGGCAGGACAGGAAATGCGGTTTTTTCTCACCTCTTCAGGAACAATCCATTCTATAGAATATGATCTTGATAAGGAATACTATCTTCTGATTTGGAAAGAAGAGGGAAAATTTCGGGCAACAATAAGAGAATTCCCGATTGAAGTCAAGACAGAAATGATCTGGGGAGCGATTGAGGATAATCTTATCTCCGCTTTTGATCAAAAGAATGAAGAAGATATTCTGGCGTTATCTTTAGCAGAGCTTTTTGCCTGGGATATCGATTTCTACACGGATCTTCGCCAGGGCGATGCCTTTAAAATTATTTTTGAGAAAAAATTCCTCAAGAATAAATTTGTTGGATATGGAAATATTCTCGCCGCTGAATTTATCAATCAGGGAAAAATTTTTTATGCTTTCCGCTACACTTACCCTGACACAAAAAAAGCGGATTATTTCGACCATGAGGGAAATTCATTGAGGAAAGAATTTCTGAAATCTCCGATCAAGTTTGCTCGAATTACTTCCCGCTTCAGGCTTAGCCGGCTTCATCCGATCCACAAGGTCTACCGCTCCCACTTTGGAGTCGATTACGGAGCCCGAATTGGTACTCCTGTCCAGGCCACTGCAGACGGAACAGTCTCATTTGTCGGCTGGAATGGAGCTTCAGGACGGATGGTCAAAATCCGCCATAAGAATGCCTATGAGACCATGTACCTCCATCTTCATAGGTTCTCTCAGGGAATAGAAAAAGGAGCTAAGGTTAAGGGTGGCCAGGAAATCGGCAAAGTGGGCTCATCTGGCGAGTCAACAGGGCCGCACCTTGATTACAGGATTAAGTACAGGGATAAATACATCAATCCTCTTTCCTTCAGGTTTAAGCCTGTCGAGCCTCTTAGGCCAGAGTTCCTTGAGGATTTCAAGCGCGAGGTAGAAAAATATCTTTTCTTTTTCGAAGCTCCCCTCTCTCTGGTAGAGATCTTTTAAGTAAAAAGGAAAAATCAAACATTCATTCTGGTTTTTACGCTGAAAAACTTATAGTTTTTATTGACAAAAGTTGTCTCTATTCTGTTTCAATCACTGTTATTTTTCTTTTTCACAGTACCTGCGGAGGATCCGCCAGAATTTCCTTCCGAATGAATTCTTCCCTGCGGAGCTGCACCTGCCCCACCTGAAGAAGACAACGACTCTGAAGATATCCTACTTGAAGAAGGAGAGAACTCTCCTCTTGAAGAGAGACTAGCTCTTGAGACCGAAACATCGATTGAGGATAAACCCAATTGCGGACAGCGGATTTCATTGCTCCTACTGGAATAGATAATTTCTACCCCCATTCTCCGGGCTGTCTGAAGATCAGGATTCCAGTCTCTGAATCGCAGCGAAGATTCGGGCCCTCCTTCACTGAGCCCTGTCCTTTTTTCAAACAAAGTGATCTTCTCCCTGCTGCCAATATTTTCATTTCTTCTGCTGAGTGTGGAAATCACATGTTCTCTCACCTCGGCAACTTCTTTATTTCGCCTGAAATCCTTCACTGCTTCTTGAGCAGGATCTTGAGCTACCCCTTGAGCAAGGGATTCTTTTTGAAGCGAATCTTTCTCTATTTGTTTTGAAATCTGTTCAAATCTCAAGATTTTATCTGGGAGCTTTTGATTATTTAAATCCTCTTTTTTCACCATGACCAGTTGATTTGGAATATTCTGGAATGAGGAAACGATCTTTTCGTCACCTTTTTTTAGGCCGGAAATAACTCCTTCGTAGACCTTCTTCATCTCTTTAGGCAAAGGATAGGATTCTCTTTTTTTCAACTGATCTTTGCGGATGACATTAAGAACTTTATCAGGAGTAGTAAAAATGGATTCACCCGGCACATTAGAATACCAATTATAATAATAGCGATTATAGGCATAGGAATCATACATTGGATAAAAATACCAATCCAAAAAAGACCAGGGCCTCCAGCAGTAAAATCCCATAAAAAAGTCCCAGGTCACCCAGGCCGGGGCAAACAAAGAACCAGGTAGCCACATCCAGCCGCGATTCTTATCCCAAGTCCAGAGGCCAAGATGATAGGGGACCCAACCCCAGGGCTCCCCAGGCACCCAGAAGAGCTGACCATTGATCTCTCTCCAATTTCCATAAAAATAAGGATCCCAGTTACCCCAGGGAAAATATTGGTTAAAATAAGGCACCCAGACATAGCCATAGAGATTGTCCCAGACCCATTCGCCATAGCGATTTGAATATTTTTGAGCAAAATAGACAATTGCCTTAGGATATCTCAGAATGGGTTCAGGGATAGCGCTCTTTCCTTCATGAAGCTCCTCGAAATTTTCATTGATAGAATTATTCCAGAGCTCAAAATCCGTGTTATCTAAGTAAGCGCCAAGCTGTGACTTGTTATCTTTGGAGATCGTTAATCTCTCCAACTTATTTATCTTTTTTTCTTCAAGGTGATCCTCATCAGGACCGAATAATGCATAAGCTTTTCCATACTTAACTTGAACATCAGTACTTCCATCATTTTGGATTCTGATCATGGCGACTGCGTTGTTTTTCATTTTCACTGCAGTGTTAGGAGTGATGACCTGGAACATCTCATTAAAATTATACTCTTTGTACATGACATAAATTCCCCCTTGGCGAAGGAGAAGGTTTGACATTTTCTTGCGGGAACTCAGGCTCTGAGCTAAAATCGTCTCGATCTTTAACTCAGTATTAAGGTCAAGGCGGATAATGGTGCCGTTGTCAAATTGAATCTCACACCTTCGGCTATCCGTTGTCCAGATAGTATCTCCGGGCGCTAAAGGCAGATTTAAAACGGCAATCTCAGCAAATTTCTCCCCCTCCCTGAAGACTTTGGGGTCTTTGCCATCATATTTGATTTCAGAGTAACTGATGTGGCCAAAGTAAATATCTCTTGACTCATTCACAACTTTATAATGGGAAAGAACAAAAGAAGGGAGGAAAAGAATAAAAGTAAGAAAGGCTAATAGAAATATATTTCTTTTTCTCATCTGCCTGCTCCTTTTATACCAGGATCACTGCTCAAATTATGTGCAAATATTATGCCAATTCTCTTCTGGAAAGAATAAAGCTTGAGTAAAGACTCTTTGTCATTTTTTGAGGACGTATGTCCTTGGATCCCCCAGAAGTAAGCATCTTTTCTGTGATGAGAACAAATGCATGAGGACCTCGAATCGAGCAACTTCTCCTCGCTGGGGAGAAGGCAGCGTGCCTTCGAGTCATCCAACCTGAGCTTCCTCTCTTGCTATCTATCACGGAATTTTGGATGCTTCTTCCCCAGAAATTTGAGTTGACATAACAGATTCCAAAAATTAAAATGATTTGTCAGTCATATCCAAATTTTCAAGGAGGTTTAAATGAAAATTACTCTCAGCGTCTTAAAAGCAGATATCGGCAGCATCGGCGGCCATATCAAACCGAGCCAGGCTCTTTTTAACGAAGTTAAAAATTTTGTTCAGGAAAATAGCAAAAATTTGATCATTGATTTTTATCTCAGCTCGACTGGGGATGATATTGCCATTTTATGCACTCATAAGAGAGGCGTTTCAGATGAAAAAATTCATAAGCTGGCCTGGGATGCTTTTCAGGCCGGAACAGCTGTCGCCAAGAAACAAGGCCTTTATGGAGCAGGTCAAGACCTATTGAAAGATGCTTTCAGCGGAAACATAAAAGGGATGGGTCCTGCAGTAGCAGAGATGGAGTTTGAAGAAAGGCCCAACGAACCTTTTATCTTTTTTGCTGCTGACAAGACTGATCCAGGCGCTTACAACCTTCCCTTCTACCTTGCCTTTGCTGATCCCATGTATTGTGCGGGTTTGATTCTAAGCCCCAAGATGAGTGAAGGATTCACCTTCCGCATAATTGATGTCGGTTACACAGAAAAAGACAAGGTCATTGAACTCAACGCTCCAGATGAAATCTATGATATCGCTACTCTTCTCAGGGATAATGAAAAATATGTCATCGAGAGCATCTTCTCTCGAAGCACAGGGAATCAGGCTGCCTCTGTATCCACCACTCGCTTGCACAACATTGCTGGAAAATACACAGGAAAAGATGACCCAGTGGCTCTGGTGCGAGTCCAAGGAGAATTTCCTGCTACCGGAGAAGTTCTTGCTCCTTTCCAAATCGGACACTATGTCGCTGGTTTCATGAGAGGCAGTCACATTGGTCCCCTAATGCCCTGCAAATTAAACGCAACTATTTCCTACTTTGACGGGCCTCCTATTATCACTGGAGCAGCTTTTTGTGTGAAAGAAGGGAAACTCACTGAACCCGCCGATGTCTTTGATCATCCCTATTGGGACCATGTGAGAGACCAGGTAGCTGAAAAAGCAACAGCCATAAGAAGGCAGGGCTTTTCTGGTGCCGCCATGCTTCCCTACAGTGAGCTAGAGTATGGAGGAGTTGTCGAAAAGCTAGAAAAATTAGAAAAGAAATTCAAGCTCAGAGATTGAGCATGAAAAAACACAGGAATCCTTTCCCAACTGTGGACATCATCATCGAAGTCGAAAGGGAGGACGGCAGGCACGGCATTGTTCTCATCGAGAGAAAAAATCCACCTTACGGTTGGGCTCTTCCCGGGGGATTTGTTGACTACGGCGAGTCCCTGGAAGAAGCAGCCATCCGAGAAGCAAAAGAAGAAGCTTCCCTAGAAATCGAGCTCAAATTTCAACTTCACACATACTCTGACCCTAAGCGTGACCCTCGCCATCACTCAATATCAACAGTTTATGTTGCCAGAGCTCGAGGAAAACCCAGAGCTCAAGATGATGCTCAGGAAATTGGCATATTTCCTCCTGAAGAAATTACATTTCCTCTTGCCTTTGACCATCAGAAAATTCTGGCTGATTATCTCAAGCTAAAAAACTCTAAAGCGAACTAAGAGGAAAAATTGGAATGGAACAAGACAGAGAAAAAAAGGAAAAAGCAGACCGGGGTATAAAACTCAAAGAAGTCCACAAGGTTTGGGGACCTGCAGAAGCAGAGGTCATCAAGAGTTTTCTCGAAAGCCATGGAATCACTTGCCTCTTCAGAGGAAAAGTGGTGCAATCTATCACTCCCTTTTCTGCAGATGGGCTGGGAGAAATAAAAATTTTTGTCTCCGAAAAAGACTATGCTCTCGCCAAAAAACTCCTTAACAACCTGCCGAAAGCAAAAAGTCATAAGACTAAGGGGATAGATTAAAAAAATTCAAGAAAACTAAATCTCGGCACTGATCTTTATTTCAATCTATAGTAGTCTTTTTTAATTTCCCACTATATATAGAAAATTTTAAAAAAAATTAAATTTTTTTGTTTCTTTTTTTCTTGACATTTCAATTTTTCTCCCCTATATTTTAGAAAAATGGGATAAAACGGGAAAAAATGGGAAACTCATTGATAGGAAGTTGCAGAGCAAAGTTCGACAAGAGCGGTCGGATAAAAATACCCGAAAGATTCCGGACAGCCATTGAAGAGGAATATGGAAAAGAACTCTTCATCACTTCTCTCACAGATGAATCTGTCCATCTCTATCCCCTTCCCGTCTGGGAAAAATTAACAGGTATTACTAAAGAAGGAGCAATCCATCTCAGATCTGATGTCAGAAATTTTTTGCTTCGCGTTAACAGAATGGGAACCAAGAATGAAATCGACTCAAAAGGCCGCATCCTCATCAATCAGGCCTTGCGAGAGAAGGCAAAGCTTCAGGGAGAAGTGGAGGTCATCGGACTCACCAACCACCTTGAAGTCTGGAACAAAGAAATGCTCGATGAAAAACTCGAGAAAAGGCCTCTTACAGATGAAGATTTTGCAAATATTGCCGACCTTGTACCTCAAGGAAAACCGGAATGAACGAGAAGGAACACATTCCAGTTCTTTTAAACGAAGTATTGGACTACCTGGATAGAGATAGAGAAGGGATCTATGTGGACTGCACGCTTGGCTTAGGAGGACATGCCCTCGAGATCTTAAAAAGGAAGCCTAAGGCAATCCTTATCGGATTTGACATCGATGAAAAATCTCTTTTAAAAGCAAAAAAGAAGCTCGAATTCTATGCAGAAAGAGTTACCCTTTACCATTCGGATTTCAGGTATCTTCCTGATCTCAATATAGACTTCTCTTCGATCAGGGGAATCTTGCTTGATTTGGGAGTCTCCTCCTTCCAGCTCGATTCTTCTGAGCGAGGATTCAGCTTTAACCTGGAAGGTCCTCTCGACATGAGAATGGATCTGCGAAACAAAATAACAGCTTCTAAGATAGTCAATAAATATTCAGAACCAAGACTCGCTCAATTATTCCATGAATACGGAGAACTCAAACAGGCAAAAAAGCTGGCTCGAGAAATTATCGCCAGAAGAAAAACTAAAAGTATAGAGACCACAACCGAGCTCCGCCGGGTCGTCGAAGAGGTTTGCCACTGGAGACCTCAAAAAGGAAAGATTCATCCTGCAGCCAAAGTTTTCCAAGCCTTGCGCATTGAAGTCAATCAAGAGCTGAGCGACTTATCTAGCTTCCTAGAGAGGATTGCCCAACTTGTTCCCAAAAAGACACGCATCGCGGTCATCTCCTTTCACTCTCTGGAAGACAGAATTGTCAAGCATACCTTCGCCCATCTGACCAATCCCAATAATGACCATCCTCTTCTCAGAGTTCTGACAAAAAAGCCAATCACTCCTTCTGAAGAAGAGATTGCTCTTAACTCTAGGGCCCGCTCAGCCAAATTGAGGGTCGCTGAGAGAATTTAAATGGTCCGAAAAAAATACAGCAAAAAAGACATAGCCGTCGGGATTTCCTGCGTCCTTCTGACAACATTAATCTTAACTCTCTACCTCTGGCATCAGACAGAAATTATCCGCCTAGGCTATGAAATAGGAGAACTGGAGAAAGAAGCCCTTCACCTGCGTGAAGAAGTTAAAAAATTGGAAACGATAAAATCATCACTTCTTTCTCTGGAAAGAGTAGAAAAAATTGCTAAAGAAGAACTGAAACTCGTTGAGCCCAAAGAGGAGCAGGTCATTTACGATGATTTTGATCCTTTTCGTTAAAAGAGTCATACTATGAGTGATCACTATCAAAAAAGAGCCCGCAAAAGAACTGCCATCCTGGCTTTTTTTTCGCTTCTCTGGGTCGGCGGACTTCTCCTCCGTCTTGTCCAGCTTCAGGTCATTAACCATCCCCGATTGAAAGCTGAGGTTTTAGAGCAAAACCAAAATATAAGAAAAATCGTTCCCAAGAGAGGCACTATTTATGACCGAAATGGCAAAATTCTGGCTCGAAGCCTTCCCGTGCAATCTGTTTTCTATACACCTCTTACGGGAGAAACTTGGCAAAACCAAATCGGAAAAATCCACAGGCTTCAAAAAGTACTTAATTTATCAGATAGAGAGCTAGAAAGAATTAAAAAAAGCACAGAAAAAAAAGACCGCTTTATCTGGATAAAACGAAAAATTGATTCTCAAAGAGCGGAAAGAGTGAAAGCCCTTTCACTTGGAGGAGTTTTCTTCCAAGAAGAAAACAAGCGCTATTATCCTCAGGGCTCTCGTGCCGCCCACATCTTGGGCGGAGTCAGTATCGACGATAAGGGCCTGAGCGGAGTTGAGTACCAGTACAACTCGGAGCTTGAGGGTAAGATAGGGAAATCTCTTATTCAAAGAGACGCAAAAAAAAGAGAATACCACCTTGAAATATTGGAACGAGCAGAACCAGGTAAAGATCTTGTTTTAACTATAGATGAAACCATCCAATACATTGCCGAAAGGGAGCTAGAAAAGGCCATCCTCAACCACAATGCCAATTGGGGAACAGTCATTATTTCCAATCCCCTTAATGGGGAAATTCTAGCCTTGGCCAATTACCCCACTTATAACCCAAACAGTTATCCTCCATCTCCTGATGAGGAAATAAACAGAGGCATTCATTATAATTTCGAACCTGGCTCCACCTTTAAAATTGTTACCGCATCAGCTGCCATGGAGAAAGAACTATTTGACCTTACAGATACTTTTGACTGCAGTGAGGGTGTTATTTTTATTGGCAGAAGGTCAGTCAGGGATCACAAGCCCTTTGGCATCCTTTCCTTTCCAGAAGTCTTCATCCATTCCTCCAATGTGGGGGCGATTCAAATAGGTCAGAGGATTGGGGAGGATTCTTTGTACCAGGCAATAAAGTCTTTTAGATTCGGAGAAAAAACGGAAATTGACCTTCCTGGCGAAGAGAATGGGATTTTCCATCCCCTCGCGAGCTGGACAAAATCCTCCCTTCCCTCCTTATCTATCGGCTACGAAATTTCTGTAACAGCCATTCAAATGCTCCAAACAATAAATGTTATTGCCAATAAAGGCCTCATGACTAATCCTAGAGTTGTCAAGGAAACTGTCGATTCACCACTAAAAATAAAGGAGAGACCTTCTCCGCCAAAAAGAGTCATTCCCGAGAACAAAGCATCCGAGCTTATTCATATTTTGGAGAGAGTTGTTGAGGAAGGGACAGGCTTAGACGCGCAAATTCCTGGCTATGAAATTGCTGGGAAAACAGGCACGGCTCAGAAATTTGATCCTTCTCTCGGTGGCTATTCTTCTTCTAGACACCTTGCTTCTTTTGTTGGCTTTGTCCCGACAGACAAACCTGCCTTCTCCATGATTGTGGTCATTGATGAGCCAAAAAACGGTCTCCATTACGGAGGCGATGTTGCCGCTCCTGTCTTCCGGGAGATTGCCCGCAGGGCTCTCTTTTATCTGCGTGTTCCTCCTCAAAAAAATCCCCTGAAGGCCATTATCACAGCAAAAGTTTGGAGAGAGAGCAAAAGATGAAACTCAGAGATTTGTTGAGCGGAGTTCCGATTTTGCATCTGAGCGGCAACGACCAGGATGAGATTCTCGGGCTTGCCTATTCCTCAAAAGCAGTCCAGCTTGGCTTTCTCTTTGCTGCATTGAAAGGAGAAAAGCAGGACGGTTTTGATTTTGCCGATGAAGCTTGCCTTAAGGGAGCTCAGGCCATTCTTTCTGAGAGGCCAAAGCCTCAAAATCTTGCCACTAACTGGATTCATGTCGCAGATTCTCGGGAAGCCCTGGCCTTGTGCTCAGCCAACTTCTATTCTCATCCCTCCCAAAAAATGAAAGTCGTCGGCATCACAGGAACAAAAGGAAAAACAACAATCACCTATTTGCTCGAGGAAATATTAAAAAAGGCCAACATCTTTCCTGGGGTTATAGGGACGATATCCTACCGGGGTCCAGATTGGACAGTTGAAGCTGTGCGGACAACTCCTGAAGCGCCGGATCTACAGAGAATGCTCAAAGACATGCTCGAACGTGGTTTGACCCACTGCCTGATCGAAGTATCCTCTCATGCCTTAGACCGGAAGAGAGTCCTCGGAATAAGCTTTGATGTTGCAGTTTTTACCAATCTCAGCGGCGAACACCTGGATTATCATCATTCCATGGAAACATATTTTGAAGCCAAAAAAAATCTTTTCTTCATGAATAATAATAAAAAAAGAATCGCTATCGTCAACACAGATGATCTTTGGGGAAAAAAATTGATTTCCGAGCTTCCGATGAACACTATCTCCTACGGTCTTGAACCAGAATCTCTCGTCAAGGGCGAAAAATACAAGTTTAACAGCACTGGAATAGAAGTATTGGTTGATTATCCAGGAGGGGTGATGTCGATTTCCTCTCCCCTTTTGGGCAAACACAATCTCTACAACATCCTCGGCTCTGTGGCTATAGCCCTTGCTCTGAATATCCCTTCCTCAACCATAAAAGAAGGAATTGCTGTTCTTCAAGGAGTGCCGGGAAGATTTGAAAAGATTGAAAATTCTCTTGGCCTTCATATCTTTGTCGATTACGCCCACACTGATGATGCTCTCAAAAATCTCCTTTTAACTGTCCGTGAGCTAAAGCCAGCCCGAATTATCTTAGTTTTTGGCGCTGGAGGAGACAGGGATAAATCAAAGAGAGAGAGGATGGGGGAAGTTGCTGGCAACCTCGCTGACTGGATTTTCCTGACTTCTGATAATCCTCGCTCAGAAGATCCCTTAGCCATTATTTCAGATATTGAAAAAGGAATAAAAAAGACAGAGACAAAAAATTACTGCATCCTGCCCGACCGCCAGGAAGCCATCGAACAGGCTCTTGCCTTTGGAAAAAAAGGCGATTATATCCTCGTCGCAGGAAAAGGGCATGAAAACTATCAAATCCTCAAAGATAGAACTATTCCTTTCCATGATGCTACAGTCATCAGAACAATCCTAAAAAAAATTGGGGCAAGCGGAAAATGGTAGAACTCCGTTTGGATCAATTGGCAGAAAAGATGCAAGGAAAAATATTGCAAGGCGCCCCTTCCCACACTTTCCATAAATTCAACATCGATTCAAGGCTTTCAGAACCAGGTGAGCTTTTTTTTGCCGTTGTCGCCAAACGGAATGGCCATGATTTCATTCCTCTTGCAGTCAAGAAGGGAGCTCGAGGAGCTGTTGTTTCTCAAGAGATTGATTTTCCTGATAAAAGCTTTGCTTTAATTCAAGTCAAGGACACAGTTCTGGCCCTCCAGGAACTCGCCAGACGAGTTCTCTCCGAACACAGAGTTAAAGTTGTAGGCATCACTGGAAGCATAGGCAAAACTACCACCAAGGAGTTTGCACATCATCTTCTTTCTCGCCGCTTCCGTGTGCTCAAGTCAAGGAGAAACTTTAATAATTACCTTGGTCTCGCTCTTTCTCTTCTCAAAATCAGAGAAGACCACCAAGTGGCTATTCTTGAGATGGCCACAAGTGCCCCGTGTGAAATAAAAGCTTTGACTCAAATTGCCCCCCCAGACATTTCTGTTATTACCAATATCAATCCGGTTCATCTTCAATTCTTCAAAAGCTTAGAAAATATTGCTCAAGCCAAAAAAGAAATTTTGGAGGGAACGAAAAATGGAGGCATAGCGGTCCTCAACGGAGACGACCCTTTGGTTAGAAAAATTGGAGAAGACTGGAAAGGGGAAAAAATCGCCTTTGGCCTTTCCTCGAAATGCGATATTCAAGCTCGAAATATCAAAAAAATAGGCTTTGAAGGGATGCTCTTTGAGCTTCGCTATGGAGAGAAAAAAGATACTCTTCACTTTCCCTTTTTCTATAAAAGCCCTCTCTACAATCTTCTTGCTGCCCTAGGAGTAGCTTATGCTTTTTCCCTTCCCCTTGAGGATATTGTCAGTCAAATTGACGACCTCAAACCCTTTTCCATGAGAGGAACTCTCATCCACCTAAGGAGAAATATTAAACTTATCGATGATTCCTACAATTCTAATCCGAAGGCCTTGGAAGAAGTCCTCAAGGGGCTATCCTCCCTGCCCTCAAAAAGAAGAATTGCTGTTCTAGGGGATATGCTGGAATTGGGAGAAAAGGAATCGCAGTTCCACATCCAGGCTGGAAAACAAGTTGTTAAATGGGGCTGGGATATTTTGGTTACAGTGGGCTCTCTCAGCCAGAAGATGGGTGAAGGGGCTCTCTCCTCAGGAATGAGACAAAACCGAATCTTCTCTTTCGAAAATTCTGAGGAAGCAGCAGAGAAAATAGAGGCGCTTCTTGAAGAAGGAGACCTCGTTCTGGTCAAGGGATCGAGAGCAATAAAGATAGAAAAAATTGTCCAGAAATTAAGAAAAAAACTAGAGGAGTCATAAGGTGCTCTATTGGCTTTTGGTACCGCTGAGGAAATACTTCTTTTTCTTCAATGTCTTTCGCTACATTACAGTCAGAACAGCTCTGGCTGGAATCACAGCCCTCCTCATTAGTTTCATCGCAGGTCCCTTTTTGATCAAGATTTTGAAAAAATACCAGATAGGCCAGGAAATACGGCCCGAGGGTCCTCAGTCTCACTACAACAAAAAAGGAACTCCTTCGATGGGAGGAATTTTGATCATCGGCTCCACGCTTCTGCCCGCCCTTCTCTGGGGAAATCTGAACAACACTTATGTTTGGCTTTCCATGCTCGCCATGTTTTTCTTCGGATCCATCGGCTTTTGGGATGATTACCTGAAAATCAAAAAGAAAAGATCTTTAGGTCTTATCATCCGCAACAAAATTCTCCTACAATTTTTTCTGGCAGTCATTATTGGCCTCATCCTTATTTACCTTGGTTTTGAAGGAAAATTCAATCTTCACTTGAGTTTTCCTTTTCTGAAGAAATGGATACCCTATCTTGGCTGGCTTTATCTTCCCTGGATAACCTTTATCCTTGTCGCCTCTTCCAATGCCGTCAATCTGGCTGATGGCTTGGACGGACTGGCTATCGGCCTCACCTTCATCAGTGCCGGTGCCCTCACTGCTCTTTCCTACATTGCAGGACACGCTCTCTATTCTCAATATTTGAACATCACCCGAGTTCCCCTTGCCGCAGAACTCACTGTCTTTGCCGGAGCTTTGGCAGGTGCCTGCCTTGGCTTTCTCTGGTACAACTGTCACCCCGCCCAAATCTTCATGGGAGATGTGGGTGCACTTTCCCTTGGAGGAACTCTGGGCACCATCGCTCTTTTGATAAAGCAAGAATTTCTTCTTTTCACAATAGCTGGGGTCTTCATCCTGGAAGCTTTCTCAGTGCTCGTTCAGGTTTCATATTTTAAAATAACAGGCGGGAAAAGAATTTTCAAAATGGCGCCTCTTCACCACCACTTCGAGCTCATAGGCTGGCCTGAGGAAAAGATTGTGGTCCGGTTCTGGATTGCGGCAATTATCTTTGCCCTTTTCAGCCTGACCACTTTAAAGCTGAGATAAAATGAATCTTGAAGGAAAAAAAGTTCTAGTTGTTGGCCTGGGCAAAACCGGAGAAGCTCTCTCTCATTTTCTTCTCCAAAAGGGAGCTCGGGTGAAAATCAGTGACAAAAAGGAAGAAAGAGAACTTGGCGAAAAAGTTCATTTCTGGAGACAAAGCGGTGCTGAGGTAGAAACAGGAAAGCACGAGCTTAATTCTTTCTTTGAAGCTGACCTCGTAATCCCTAGCCCAGGAGTTCCCCTCCTTCCTGAGCTTTTGGCCGCAAAGAGGAAGGGGGTCAAAATCATCTCAGAAATTGAACTGGCCTATAGATTCCTAAAAGGAAAAATCGTGGGCATCACAGGATCTAACGGAAAATCCACAACAGTCACCCTGACCCACAAGATCTTAAAAGAAGCAGGGCTTGATGCCTATCTTGCCGGCAATATCGGAAATCCTTTAATATCTTTTGTCGCAAGCAGTAAAGACTCCCACATTTATGTCACAGAAATCTCAAGTTTCCAGCTAGAACATATCGAATGCTTCAGGGTTCCGATTTCTGTCCTGCTCAACATTTCTCTTGATCATCTCGACTGGCACGCCTCCTTTACCGACTATTATGAAGCAAAAAAGAAGCTCATCCTTTCTCAACAAGAGGATGATGTCACCGTCCTTAACCGTGATGACTCTCTTGTCTGGACTTTGGCGGAAGGAGAAAAATCTAGGGTCTATGCTTTCAGTCAAAAAAGAAAGGTCCCAAGAGGATGCTTCATCAAAGACGGCTGGATTATCCTTAGAGATAAGAAAGAAGAAAAGCTGATGACAATCTCTGAAATCCCTCTTCCGGGAGATCACAATAGAGAAAATGTCATGGCTTCAGCTTTAGTCGGATATCTCTTTGGAGTTTCCCTTTCTCAAATGAGGGAATCCATCAAAAGCTTTGAGGGCCTTCCGCACCGCCTGGAAAAAGTTACGACTTTAGAGGGAGTTGATTTTGTCAACGACTCAAAAGCGACGAATGTCGATGCCACCCTCAAGGCTCTTGAAAGCTTTAACCAAAAAATTATCATCATCTTGGGAGGAAGAGACAAGGGGGACGATTTTAGAAAGCTCAGAAAAATTGTTACGAGAAAAGTAAAAAAAATAATCCTCATCGGCGAGGCTAAGGAAAAAATCAGGGATGCTTTGGAAGGCACTGCGGCAATGGATGTTGCTTCTTCTATGAAGGAAGCTGTCCGTTCCGGCTTTTCTGCGGCTTCGCCTGGAGAAATGGTTCTTCTCGCTCCGGCCTGCACAAGTTTTGATATGTTCAAGAATTTCGAGGAGAGAGGAGACATCTTTAAACAAGAAGTCTTGGGACTTGGGAGAAGTCTCAAAAAAGGAATGACTTAAAACAATGGAAATTTTCAGGCCTCGAAGTTTCGACAAAATCCTCTTTCTCGCAACTTGTGCCCTGCTCGCCATTGGAATCATCATGGTTTTTAGTTCCTCGGGCATCCTGGCCAGCCAAAAATATCATCAACCTTTCTATTTCTTGATCAACCAGGTCATTGGAGCCGCTCTCGGCATAGGCCTCGTTTTCTTCATCCTTCAGATAAGAAGGCCTTTCTATAAAAATCCCACTTTTGTCTATGGACTTCTTTTACTCACTCTTATCCTTTTGGTTTCCTGTTTTGTGATGCCTACCCATGCCAAGACCAACCGTTGGATAGAATTTTTTGGCTTTCGTTTTCAGCCATCAGAGCTGGCCAAAATAAGTCTTGTCCTTTTTTTCTCTCTTTATCTCGACCGGAAAAAAGATAAATTGCATGAACTGCGAACATTCATCTTCCCCTCTATCATCCTCTTTCTCTTTATCCTCTTGATATTAAAAGAACCTGATTATGGAACAGCTTTTCTTGTCTTCTTCATCTCAGCCATACTGCTTTTTTTAGGAGGAGCTAAGCTCAGGCACCTTTCCTATTTGGGTCTATCTTCTCTTGTTATCTTTGCCTTTTATCTTTTTCAGGCCAGCTACAGATTAGATCGCATCTTTGCCTATCTATCGCCTGAGAAAGATCCCACAGGCAAGAGTTTCCAGATTATCCAGTCGAAGCTAGCAGTTGGCTCTGGTGGCCTCTTTGGAGTGAGCATAGGGGAAAGCGTTCAGAAACTTTTTTTCCTTCCCTGTGCTCACACCGATTATATATTTGCCATCCTCGGAGAAGAGCTCGGTCTCATCGGGACTCTGGCAACCCTGTTTCTCTTCGTAATTTTTTTATGGCGAGGATTGCTCATCTCGATCAAAGCTTCGAACCTCTCCAGCCAAATCGCCGCAGCTGGAATAACTCTAGCCATTTTTTCCCAAGCTCTGCTCAACATCACTATTGTTTCTGGACTTGGTCCTCCAACTGGTGTTCCTCTTCCTCTTCTCAGCTTCGGAAGGTCCTCCCTCATCACCAATCTCTTCGCTATCGGAATTCTTCTCAATATTTCGCAAAGAAAAGGAACTAACGGAAGGAAGACATGAAAGAGAAAAAAGTCATCATCACCGGCGGAGGAACAGGTGGCCATGTCTATCCTGCTTTGGCTGTAGGCCAGAAGCTGCAGGAAAAGGCCCCCCGCATTCATCTCACATTTGTCGGAAGTAGTCGAGGGGTCGAAAAAAAAATCATGGATCAATATAAAGTGAATTTTATCCCTCTCAAAGTCGAGGGGATTAAAGGAAAAGGCTTGAAAAGCATAAAATCTTTTTTTCTCCTTCCCCTTTCTTTTATAAAAGCCCTGGCTATCTTGCTCCGACTGAAACCTGACCTGGTTGTTGGCGTGGGTGGCTACAGCTCAGGGCCTATTGTCCTCGTTGCCTCGCTGATGAAAATCCCGACACTCATTCTTGAACAAAACTTCTATCCTGGCTTTACCAATCGTCTCTTGATTCCCTGGGTAAAGAAAGCAGTTGTCTCCTTCAAAAATTCTGTTCCCTTTTTTAAGGGAAAAGGCGTCTTTATCGGAAATCCTGTTAGAGAGGAATTCTACACTCTTCCTCCCAAAGAAAGAAATAGCAAACTCACACTTCTTATCTTCGGTGGAAGCCAGGGATCTCATTTTTTAAACCATGGAGTTGTAGCCACCCTTCCTCTCCTTATAAAAGAAAAGGAAAATTTAAGAATCTTTCACCAAACTGGAAAAGCGGATTGGGAATGGGTCAAAAATTGTTATGACCGAAACAGCTTCGAAGAGGCGATCGTTTCGCCCTATTTTTTTGATATGGCCAACTATTTTCAAAAATCAGATTTGATCCTCAGTCGAGCCGGCGCTACCACCATTGCAGAGCTCATTGCTTCTGGGAAGGCTTCTCTCCTTATTCCCTTCCGTCAGGCTTCAGAGAATCATCAACTCCGCAACGCCAAAGAACTGGAAAAGGTGAAAGGTGCTGAAATTATTCTTGAAGAGGAGGTTAGCCCTAAAATGCTTGCTCAGAAAATTTTCTCTTTTCTCAAAAACAAGGGAAAGATCTTTGAGATGGAAGAAAATCTGAAGCCCTTGAAAACAGAAAAGGTAGCAGAGAAAATTGTGAATCTTTGCTTTGAATTGATGGAGATGAAATCTTAGGAGGAAAAGCTTGGTCAAAAATGTCTACCGCAAGATCAAACACATCCATATGATTGGCATAGGCGGAACAGGTATGAATGGTATTGCTGAAGTGCTCTTGAATCTTGGCTACAAAGTTTCAGGGTCAGACATTCAGGCCAATGAAGCGACCGAACGCCTTTCGCGGCTTGGAGCTCGAGTATCTCTCGGTCATAAAGCTACGAATGTCAATGGATCGGATGTGGTTGTCATTTCTTCAGCCATCAAAGATGACAATGTCGAAGTCCAAGAGGCCAAGCACCTCAAAATACCGGTTATTCCCCGGGCAGAAATGCTGGCTGAATTGATGCGGATGAAATATGGAATTGCTGTGGCAGGTTCCCATGGCAAAACCTCCACCACTTCTATGATCGCCCGAGTGCTCGAAGCAGGAGGATATGACCCAACAATCATTGTTGGCGGCCGTCTCAACACAATCGGCGCCCATGCCAAACTTGGGGAAGGAGATTTTATCGTAGCCGAGGCTGATGAAAGCGACCGCTCCTTTCTCTACCTCTCTCCTTTTATTGCTGTACTGACCAACATCGATGAAGAACACCTCGATCAGTACAAGACAGTCGATGAAATCAAAAAGACATTCGTCAATTTTGCCAACAAAGTTCCTTTCTATTGCCCTGTTGTCCTCTGCCTCGATGATCCCAATCTTCAGAGTTTAATCCCGGCCGTTGAGCGCAGAATAATCACTTATGGTTTTTCCGCCCAGGCTGATATTTATGCCCGAGATCCCCAGTTTGAGAAATTCTCAAGCTCCTCGACTCTCTATTACAAAGAAAAAAAATTGGGAACACTAAAACTCCATGTTCCTGGAACCCATAATATTTATAATGCGATGGCTGCTGTGGCTTGCGGAATGGATTTGGATATTTCGCTGGAGTCCATATTTCAGGCCCTGGAAAGCTACGCAGGTATCGGTCGCCGCTTTGAATTAAAAAAAGAAATTGATGAGATCATGATTATTGAGGACTATGCCCATCACCCCACTGAAATAAAAGCCACTCTTGAAGCTGCCAAAAAAGGCTGGTTGCGGCGGGCTGTGGCCATCTTCCAACCCCATCGATATACCCGTCTTTCTCTTCTCATGAAAAGCTTTGCCACTTCCTTCAATCAGGCAGACCTGCTCATCATCACCGAAATATATCCTGCAGGAGAAGATCCCATAGCCAATGTTTCGGGCAAAGTTCTCTACGAAGAAATCAAACAATTTGGACACAAAAATGTCTATTTTGAGCCAAACATGAGAAAAATTCCCTCTCTCATCAAAAAGATGGCAATGCCAAAAGACCTGATTCTGGTCATGGGAGCGGGAAATATCTACCAGATAATCCCAGATCTCATAAAAAAATTGGAGGAAAAAGTCTAGCCGTGGCTACGAATCTCAACTCCCCATTCAAGTACAGGCCAAATTCTTTCTATTCTGAGCCTTTTCAGTTCCAACGAGGGGAAGGGAAAATAAAAATAAAAAAAGTCCAAAGAAAAATTACCATCAAATTCAAGCATATTTTCCTCTTTTTCCTGCTCTTTGGAGGAATATTTTATTCAGTCCAAAGACTTTATCTTTTTCTCCTCTCCTGGGACAATCTGATGATAAAAGAAATCCAGGTCCTTTGCCAAAAAGAAGCGGTCAAGCAGGAGATTCAAAAATTGGTTGAAGCGCAAAGGCTGGGCAATATCCTGCTTGTCGATATCACTCATCTTAAGGCAAGGATTGAAGCTCACAAGTGGGTCAGAGAAGCCTGTATAAGAAAAGCTTTTCCTTCCACATTAAAGATTGAAGTCAAAGAAAGAGAGCCAAAGGCTTTATTGAAGAAACAAGATTATTATCTCGTCGACGAAGAAGGAGTTCTCCTTGAAAAAGTTGATTCAAGAGAGAAGGTGAATCTTCCCCTTCTTGTCGATTCAAATAACTTTGAACAAAATTATAAAGAAAAGCTAAAATTAGCTTGGGAATGTCTGAAGAATTTCTCCACCTTTGAGAAAGAGCAGACCGAGGTCTTAGACCTTACTGATGATGGGACCATTGTTCTTCAATTCAAGGAAAAACCAACACGAATTATTCTCGGGAATAGCGAATTTTCCCAGAAACTTGCTCTTTTCCAAAAGCACAGAGTTAAATGGGAAAATCAATTTGGGCCTCTCGATTATGTGGACCTCCGATTCGAGGATCGTCTCTACATCAAACCTCAGGAGATCGCCACCACAGATGTCATTCCCAACTTGAAGAAGGAGGTTGAATAATGCCAAAAAATGGCTATATTGTCGGCTTTGACATTGGCACAAAAAAAGTTGCGGCAATCATTGGCGAAATCACAGAAGACAAAAAAGTTGAGATCATAGGCATAGGCATCGCCGAATCCAGAGGGCTGAGGAAAGGAGTTGTGGTCAACTTAGAAGCCACAACCTCTGCCATCAAAAAAGCCCAGGAAGAAGCAGAGCTCATGGCAGGAGTAGAAATAGAGGCTGCCTTTATTGGAATATCGGGAGCTCATATAAAAAGCTTTAACAGCCGGGGAGTTATTGCTGTTTCAGGCAAAAATAGGGTGATCAGCCGTGAAGACATCATCCGTGTTATCGAGCAGTCGAAGGCAGTCTCCATCCCTCCTGATAGAGAAATCATCCATGTTCTTCCCCAGGAATTTGTTGTGGATGAGCAAGATGGAATCAAAGACCCTCTAGGCATGAGTGGCATAAAGCTTGAAGTGAATGTTCACATCGTCACCTCTGCCATCACTTCTGTTCAAAACTTGAGAACCTGCGTCGAGCGAGCAGGAATTGAAATTGAGCAAATTGTCCTTAATCAAATCGCAACCAGCGCCTCGACTCTCACCCTCGATGAGAAAGAACTGGGCGTGGGTCTCATTGATATCGGAGGAGGAACAACAGAAATTGCCATCTTTGAACGAGGAAGTCTATGGTACACATCCGTCATCCCCATCGGTGGAGACAATTTCACCAATGACATTGCTGTTGGCCTCCGCACACCTATTCCTGAAGCAGAAAAGATCAAGAAAAAATTTGGCTGTGTCGCCAGTCCGCTTTTGGATGAACAGGAAACCATCGAAGTTCCTGCTGTGGGAAGAGGGAGAAAACCTCGAGTCCTCTCCAGGCAGATATTGGCGGACATCATCCAGCCTAGAGCAGAAGAAATCTTTCGCTTAGTTGACAACGATATCAAAAGGATAGGATACGAAAAATCCCTCAATTCAGGAATTGTCCTCACAGGAGGAACAGCCTTGCTGGATGGTCTGGAAGAGGTCGCTGAGGAAATTTTTGATTCGCCTGTTAGGAGAGGGGATCCGAGCGGTGTAGGTGGCCTCGTGGACAGAGTGGGAACACCCGACTTCGCCACAGCCGTCGGCCTCATCCTTTATGGATATGAACAATGGCAAGAGAGAGGCCTATCAAAAGATAAAAAGAAAGGGCTTTTGGTCAAAATCAAAGATTGGCTCAAAGAATCATAGGAGGAAAAAATGAGTGAAGAAATAAGCAGCAAATTAAAATTTCACTTGGTGGAAGAAATTTTAGGCGCTAAAATCAAGGTTATTGGAATTGGTGGCGGCGGCGGAAATGCTGTCAACAGGATGATCGAAACAAAAATCGAAGGAGTAGAGTTTATTGTCGTAAACACAGATCTTCAGGCTCTTAACAGCAATAATGCTTCGACAAAACTCCAAATTGGCAGCAAACTCACAAAAGGCTTGGGATCAGGTGGAAGACCTGACATTGGAAAACAGGCGGCCATGGAAGACACAGAAAAATTGATTGAGATTCTTCAAGGTGCCGATATGGTTTTTCTGACTGCTGGTTTAGGTGGAGGCACAGGAACAGGAGCCGCCCCCATTTTGGCCAATCTCGCCTCAGAAATGGAAATTCTGGTCATTGCCATCGTCACCCTTCCTTTTGAATTCGAAGGCAGGGTGAGGGCTAAACAGGCAGATGAAGGTTTGATTGAACTGAAATCTGCTGTTGATACAGTCATTTCTATACCTAATGAAAGGCTCCTTGAGACGGTCAATCTGGATACGTCTATCCAGGATGCCTTCAAAATGGCTGATGATATCCTGAGGCAAGCAGCCCAGGGCATCTCTGATCTTATTACCAAGCCGGGATTGATCAATCTGGACTTTGCTGATGTCAAATCCATCATGAAGGGCATGGGCATGGCTTTCATGGGCACTGGGATATCATCTGGAGAGAATAGAGCTGTCGATGCGGCTCAAAAGGCAATATCCAGTCCTCTTCTGATTGACACCTCGATCGAAGGGGCACGTGGAGCCCTTATCAACATCACAGGTGGAAAAGATTTGACTCTGCATGAAGTCACCAAAGCCTCTCAGCTTATCCACAAACTGGCTCATCCAGATGCAAACATCATTTTTGGGACAGTGATCGACGAAAGCATGAAAGAAATGGTCAAAGTCACAGTTATTGCCACAGGCTTTGAACAGTCCCAAGAAAAGGAGACAACCTTAACCGAAGATTTCAGTCCGCCTTACAAAAAAACACCGCCTCCTTTCAAAGTCCAGAGAGAAACTCCTCCCTATGTATTTGATCCAAAAGGGAATGAGCCTCTTTGGTCTCCGCCCGCCTGGGAAAAATTATATGATAACTATGAAACTCCCACATTTATCAGAAACAAACATTCTTCCCTGAGAAAGCATCCTCATGAAACGAGCTGATTTTGCTGTCTAAAACAACAAATAGCTTCTCACCTGCGCAAGGCCTATACCAAAGAGAGAGTCTACCCTCTAAAAACATCGGATTAATCAAGAAAGGCTAGATTGCTTCTCATAAAGGACGGATAGTTTTTGTAGGGAAGGAAAAAACCTCAAGAGGGAAATCCACTTAGAAGATAATAGTTTTCTGGTTGATGGAAGCGATCTTATCTGTCTTCCAGGCTTTGTCGGTCCTCACTCCCACCTCCTTCTTGCAGGAAGCCAGAAGGAGGAGTTTGTCCTTCAACTTAGGAAGCATCCCTTTTTCCGTGATGAGAGCGAATGCATGAGGGCCTTCGATTCTGTCGAGGGTTGGATGAACGAAGAAGGCCGTATGAGAGGCGCAGCGGGCA